>WLWE01001339.1_pt1 | contig 18471 bp, 28 predicted proteins | sample 6718301 | NCBI WGS metagenome assembly WLWE01 (sample SAMN12718691, study PRJNA515312) | sponge metagenome | isolation source: marine sponge | host: Mycale hentscheli | place: New Zealand: South Island, Marlborough, Capsize Point | collected 2003-05-01 | reverse complement strand
TCCATATGCAGTTCAATAGTATTGGTAGATCTAGTAATTTTGCACAGGCTGGTAAGTCTGCAGCTGACGATACTCTGAAGTCTTTTATTGCCGCACGTCGTAATGCACCTGACTACGGCAAGATTGTTAAAGAAGGGATGGAGAATAGGTCTGCTGAAAAACGTGCTGCCATAACCACTTCAGCTCAAGTGAATAGAGCTGGTATTAGAGCAGCAAGTGGAATGGAGGCACTCAAGATTAAAGAAGGTGCAAAACGAAATTATAAAAAGTCTGCACGAAAGGCTGGTGCTTTAGGTGCCGCTGGGAAGATGTTTGGTGGTATTGCTAATGCTGGTGGTGAGAAACCACTTGAGCCTTACAAGGGTCGTTACTCACGTGATGAGCTTAATGCAGATATTGATAAGTACTCAAAAGAAGCTGATGACATTAGAGCTGGAATTGTCGAACCTGTAAAGCCAGGTGAGAGCACAAGCACCAGTACCCCAAAGCCTAGTGGAGGTGGAACCTCCTCAACAAAACCAATTACACCTTCTGGTGGAACCATTGATCGTGCTGAGGTGTATTCATACTTGACTAAAGATAAGGGTCTATCACATAACAAAGCTTATGGTCTGATGTCTAACATCGATCGTGAGAGTGGCTTTAGAGCTTCAGTCCGTAGTGGTGATGACGGTGGTCCTGGTGGTTTGTTCCAGTGGAAGGGTGTTCGTCAAACTCCTAAGGTTACCGAGCTTGTGAACTCTGGTAACTGGAAGGGACAGATTGACTACGCACTTACTGAACCGGGTGAATCTTCTGCTACTACTTTCTTGAATACAACCTGGAATTCTCCTCAAGAGGCTGCTTCATACTGGACCCGCAATTGGGAACGTCCTGCACATCCAGATAAAGATATCGTGAAAAATAATAACTTTATTGCTGGTTATACTTATCACCAATAATCACATAGCAAACGCAGCACCCAGGGCGGCTAGTCCGCCTACTAATCCTTGAATAGATTCCTGACGACGACGCTTGTCATAGCGTTGCATCTGCTGGTCGTAACGATGGTCCTGACGGTCGAGCATGTCTAGTCGTTCTCGACGAGCTTCTGCTTTATCGTCTAGACGTTCAGCTTTAGTCTCTGCTCTAATATTTGCATCTCGTGCCTCCATGTAATTAAATTTAAGTCGTTCTCGCTCTATTTGTGCAGCTAATACACTATTATTGTTTGCCATCTCCATCCTTATTGGTTCTAAGGATTGCCGATGCTGTGTTGATTGATCACTTACCTCCCTACTTCTACGTAATGCAGCTGCTGCACTAGCCACACCGTCTGGGGTACTTAGATCCCCATGCTGTGATAAAGCATCTCTAGAAAATCCTGATCTAGTAATAGCTGATGTTGCAGCTGTTTTATTTCCTTGTGCTTCAAACTGATCTGCAATTCCTTCTGAATCTATTCCGAGAACATTACCAATACCACCCCACAACCAATCAGCTTTTGCACCACCCCGCTGATCGTCTCTTACTCTACTTTCGCCAATCCTATCTTCTAGAAATCCCATGATCTAAATCAATAACCTTTTACTATTTTACACAGTTGCTAAAGCTTGTTTTGCTTCCAATCGTGTAAGGCGTGTTTCTAGTTGTTGGTTAGCACGCACCAGTAATGCAATCAGTTCACTTGTGTCGATGCACATCTTTCCGATCGTCTCGTCGTAGTACGTTGCATCCGGCATCACCGTCTGGTACTCCTGTGCGATGAACCCGTGGTGCACCCTCTCCGGGCTACTGCTGAACTCTTCTTTGTAGAAGAAGGTCACAGGTTTCAAATTACGCAAAGTCTCAAGTGCGTCATCGATGGAATCGATGGTGTGCTTGGTGCTTTCGTCAGAGAGTAGACCAATACCAGCTGTAGCAATACTTCCGATCGCACTCATCACTCCACCAGTCTTAGTAGCACTGGCTTGATCTTCCATAGCTTTAGCTTGTTCTTTAGCAGCTGCCACAGTTGCAGCAGCATTAATGCCAGCACTATGCATATCAGCTTCAGCCTTCATAGCTGTGATCTTTTCTTCTGCTCTTAGACGAGCACCGGTTGCAGCAATATCATCATACTTAGGTGCACTTTGACGCAACGCACCATAAAGTGATCCAACACTAACAGCGTCAGCTGCAGAGCCAGCATTAGTAGTTGCACCAGAAGACTTCATCTCCATAGGAGTAGGAACTCCTACACTTCCACTATTAGAAGTACCAGAAATACTTGGAGCTGATCTTTTACCTGATTTTGTATAACCTGTAAAACGTGCCATTTCTATTCTGTATATCCTGTATTTATTTTACCAGTTATATATTTGCTCCAAAGAAGCTATTAGCTTCCTTACTTGCTTGTTTCCACGTTGGAGTAGTTACGTCCATATTTCCAATACCACCACCTGTTGGGATAGCTCCAATTCCTGCACCTGCAATATTTCCAATCATACCCAGACCTGATGCAAATGTGGATGCACTTGCTTGTTCAGATTGTGCGGCTCCAACTAACTTTGCAGCTTCAACTTTTGCTGCTGCAGTCACACCAGCTTGACTGACTTGTGACGCCAAAGCAGTAGCAGCATTCCGTTCTGCACTCCTATTCGCCATGCCTTGGTTAGCAACTTCACCAAAATCTGGTTTATTAGGATTGAGAAAATTCTCTACCCTCATTCCTGCAAAACGCATAACTTAACTCCTTACTTTATAATTGTATTCCATTTTCAGAAGCGTTCCTTTTACGTCTCTCATTCTCAATTACGTTACCGATAATCATCGCAGCTGCAGTACTTCCTAAGCCACCTTTCAGTCCACCGCCTACGCCTCCACGACGAGCGCCATATGCAGTACCAGCAATAGCTGCTGCTGTTGGCATGATGCCTGTAGCAATAGGTAGGCTTCTACCCATGAACTGAACTTCAGGTCCGTGGATACCCTCGTTCGTATATTTAATCAAACCAGTTGGTAGAGATGCATCTCCATCCAAGATGTTTAAGTCAGTATCATTATCAAACTTAAATGCCTTGTATGCCATGTACTCACCCTTCGAAACATCAGGGCGTACTTTCTTAAACTCATCCCAAGGTAGGAGATTACCTGTTTTACCGAGGAGATACTTAGCACCTACTTCTCCAATAACACTACTAGTCTTACTCGGATCATTCTCATCTTCGAAGACTGCTTTATAACCTTCCTGTCCACCGAACGGGTTCATCAATCCGATCGAGCTATTGACTGCTAAACCAGCAGGGATGGCAAGAGCTTCAACCATACCTGGTTCATACCTACGCTTCCGGTACTCGGTACGGAACTTAGGTTCACCTGTTCTTGTTTTACCGTCAGGCACCTTGCGCTGTGTAATGCCTTTCTGTGTCAGACCTGTTTGCTGGTCTACCAGTCCTTGTGTGACAGCACCCTGAAATGTATTAACGCCTGGGATGACATCTGATGCATACAGATTTGGTGCATGCTTTTTGAGTGCAATATCATTCAGCACGTTTGCTGTAGCTTGTGGTGCATTAAGCAACCAGTAGATACTTCTGCCTCTGTCTTGAACGATGTCAGATCCAAGTGTTCCAAGGACCTGTCCGATACGTGTTGCTTTATCTTCTGACAATCCAAGTCCCATACCTTTACGAGCTTGAACTTGAGCAGGGTCAGCAATACCTAATAGCTCTCTAGTCCTGGTAATGGTGGCATTCGATCCAGTCATCTGGTCCCACATCGTGGAATCAGTTTCCATGCCTTGTGATTCCAAGCCACGCTTTAAAGCAGAGCGGTGATCTTCCTTACCTTCACCAAAGGATTCTGTTGCTCCTTTCTTTACTCGACTAAGAGTATCGAGGATATTTTGAATTCTTGGATTCATCATGCTGAGATACCATTCAATCCATCTGGGTTAAACACTTGATGGGGTCTATATCCACCAATTCCATATTGAGCCATGATCTGTCGTTCCATCTCTTGACGCATCTGCTCATTACCTTCTATCTGCATCTTCTCCCATGGAGTAGTACCTCCACCCTTGGCACGTAATAGAGCATCACCGGTATACATACCAGCAAAATCACCACCAATAGATCCCATCATGTCTGCCATACCTTCCATAGCAGTTCCTCTAATACCTGGTATCTTCGATGCAGCTAAACCAAGTCCAACACTACCGATAGCTTGAGTACCACCAGCAATAGCTTTATCTACAAAATCACCTGGAGTGTTAACTGCTGCCATCGTTCCAAATAATGCATCAGGTCCAAGACGCATCACTCTCTCTACATTTGTAGTACCAGACATCTTCCATAACTTACCTAAGGCACTACCTGCCATACGAGTACCACCACCTAGTGCACCCCGAATGCCTGCACCTTTTGCTGCACCTAATCCTGCTGCTGCAGCTTTGGCTCCTAATCCTGCTGCTGCGGCTTTAGTACCTACTGCTGCTCCTGTTGCTTTTGCAGCTAAACCTAATTTTGCTAATAGTGCAGGCAGTGCTGCTAATGCTGGGAATGCCATATTACTATCCTTCTTGTGGAGGCGCGGGCTGTGACATCATCATTTTAGCTTGATTCCACTTAAAACCATCATTGGACAATCCAAACTTGCCCATCCAATTCATCGTCCGTTGTTGTTCAACTGGATTGTTAATCATATCCAAAGCACGTGCTCCCATCTTTCCAGCCATACGACGATTACCTGCATCTAACTCACCTGACTCCCGTGGAGCAGATGCACCATCAATCGTTGCAAAACTTTCTGGAGTCTCTTGAGATGCTGCCTGATTAAGTGCTCCTTGCCTAATATCAGCTCTAGTGAAATTCATCAATACTGCTCCTGACGATCTTCTTCGTCATTCCGTCCTATACCTAACATGCTACCTAATACAGCAGCACTGATTCCTCCGTAGCCAACTCGGCGTGCAGTTTGATACTTAGGATTAGTCCGAATGTTTTCCATCTGACTTAAGCGACGATTAATACGTCCTTGTGCATTACCTGGACCTGCAGGGGTTTTGTAGTCTCCGGTTCTACCAAACTCTTTCTCTACCGTATTGTTAGGTAGTGCAAATAGTTCAGACTTGAGTTCAGGTGTTAATGACCTTGATTGAGTGGGTGATGGTTGCTGTGCCCAAGGGTCAGGTGCAATCGAAGGCTGTACAGCAGATGGTTTAATCTCCTGTGCACTAAATGTTCCAGGTGTTGAGTACTCAATATTGGCACTTGCACCAGTGTTAGCTCTCTGTAATGTCTCAGCAGGCGATACACCCATGTTGCCTGGACCCATCGGCTTACGTGGGTTTGGACGGCTGTAGAAATTAGAATCGGTGTTAAATGTAGAACTGTCAGGAATCATGGCACCAGGCTTACCAGCTTGTTGCAGTCTTGCGAGTTCTTGAAGCTCAACAGACTCACGGAAGCCTTCAACTTGTTGTTGACGGAGGCGTTGCTCATTACTGAACTGCCTATCCATACTGAGGCGTACACCAGGCTGATCACGTCTCCTGAAGTCTGATTCAGATGCCACTACGTCTTCTAGATAACGACGCTGTACTTCTGCTGCTTTTGTACCTTGACTTCCGCCATAACGGCTTACTAGGTCAGCTTCAGAGGCTCCACGATCCTTACCACGGATGAACTTGACTTCACCAACACCTTCACCCTTGAGAGCACCGATAAATGGTGTCTGTGCATCTTTACGAGCTTCACGTGCACCTGCAATTGCTCTAGCAGCATCAGGCAGCATTACTTCACGATCTGAAGGTGTACGAGTAGTCAGCTCACCACTATCCGACAACGAATCGAGAATCCTGTTCTCAGAGATCTTACGAAGCTGTCCTTTGACTTCTTTGCCTGAAATCTTTTCATTATTCACACTCACTAGTGGCAATCCACCGTCAGGACGCATTTCACCTACATCCATTCTGATATCGCTTCTAGATTGGACGGGACGTTCACCACGTGCAGCAAATGCTTGTTTGTCACTCTGATTTACGTCTACAACGCTTGCAGCTTGTGATTGGTATAAAGCATTAGCCAAACGCTGGCGATCTGCTCCAGGCATGCCATTAAACTCTCCTGCATAACCTAATTTGTACAGAACATCATCAATAGTTGGATTATCGATAATTACACCATTTGGACGACCTTCAACAGGACGAGTGAACTTGAGACCTTGTTGTTGGGACCTACCAACGACGGTACTAAGTACTTTCTCTACTTCTGCAAGGCTACGGGGATTTCCCATACCTTCTAAGCCCAATCCTTTCAAACCACGCACCCGATCACCAAATAGGGCTAACTCTTCGTTAATACCAACTTGTGGGAAACCAAAGGTGGTTCCATCTGGCTTTCCGTAAGTAGGCAGGTTCTGAGACACCCAACTTTGCGTAGGAGAAGGTGCTGGTGCATTTAATGCGTTTGCAGTACCTGGAACGTTGATATCACCAAGCTCAACCATGTCACTACCGTAATAAGCAACTGGTCTTCCATTACGCATCAAAGGAACGGCTTCATCCCAGTCAGCTGGGTTCTCACGGCTCACTACTTGGAAGTTACCAACGGTGTCATGGCTTGCGAATGGCAGAGCACCGCCCAAGCTTCTGATTTCACGAATACGACCGATTGCTTCGTCTGCTGTGGAGCCAGGACCGTTAACTGTGAAGCGTTCTGCAATTTTGCTTGCTTCATCAGCAGCTAGTCCATCATTCCTTTTACGAGCAGTCAGATTTGTCTGTCTCCTATCTCTTTGAGCTGCTTTACGCGCATCTGCTTCACTACGGATCTTTGTTTGGCTTCCGGTGAGGCTATCTTCGAGACTCAGAGCGATATTACGCATCTGTTCGCCTTCTGCACCGAATGCAGCGTATCCATATTGGTTATCTGCTTGCTTTAGCTGGTTCAAAGCATCTTGTACACCTAATCGACCACTATTAGGACGACTTCTACCTTCAATACTTGCATCAACCTCTGCATCAGTTAAAAATTCAGGAGCAAGCGTGTCATATCGTACTTTCTCGTCTCTGCTGTACGTTTGCTCATCATCTTGTGGACGACGTGGACCTTTCTTACCAGGATTGCGGTCATAATCAGCATCTTCGCCAAATGCCCATGCTTCATCGTCGATATTTGCTGTAGTAGCACTCTGATTAGCTAATTGCTGTTGAAATGCAGTTGCTTTAGCTTTCTGTTCAAACTTACGCTCATCTTCTTGCAGGAATTGCTCAGCTGCTGCTCTATTTTGCTCTCTCAGTCCTCGTTGAGCACGACTTCGACGTTGTTCCTCTCGTCGCGTTCGAGCCTTGAGTTCAATCGTGTCAATATCACTTAATCCAAGTGTTCTTCCTGCTGCAATAATCTGAGCACCGAGATTTAGCTCGTTATTCAATCTACCTTGGGATTCTAAAGACACAATCGCTATTTATAAACCTAGATCTATTGTAGATAGATTTATATAGCGATTATTTTGCAAATGGCTTCGTGATTTTCAGATGACCTTGAGCATACTTAGATGATCGCTCATCCTTAGGACCCTCAGCGTTAAATGAATAGGGTGCCTGAGTCAGTCCTACTGCTTCACTTACCTGAGGGTTCAATCCAGAAGTATCTGGCTCAAATTGAGTGTCAGATCTTTCGGGATTGTTGTCTGCTTTAATCTTTGCCGTATATGCATCCTTTAGATCCATAGCAACTTGCTGAGCACCCGCATCACTAGCAGTGGCTTGACGATATTGGTCTCGTGAGATCTCTGTTGGCTTGGATTTGTTAGCAGGATCCAAAGATCCCCTGGCAATAAACTTATCTCCCTGCCGATCGAAGCCTTGTTCCATTCTCATCCCGCGTAATCGCTGGATATTGCTTAGATCGTTGCCATTTTCGTCCTTCATATCACCAAGCATCCACTTTCTACGCAGCTCAGACGTGCGATCTCGCTTCATCGTGGCTGGAGCCTCGTGTTCTCCACCAAATTCGTGCCCATTTACTCCTTTTACTACCTTTTGTGCGCCGGATTTGACGATTTGTGGGGCACCTTCCGTGGATGTCACGTCTGCAGGCTTAGGAATTGTGTATGGAGCGTCTACTTTCTGGTCTGAACTCCACTCAATCCCTTGACCGCTGTTAAATGCAGCAGCTTCGTCCTCTGAATAGCTGTTAGGTCCGTCATTAATCATGTCACCCCGGCTATCTCCCTTGGTATGAAGATGCACAGACTCGAATGGGTTGTATGCAGTAGCACTCATGTTGTGCTTACCAACAACACGGGCGTACATATCGTTGAAGTCACCCAGGGTTGACATCTGAGTTCCTGTCTGGACTACACCCATTGCATTTGTCTTAGTTTCTGTAATACGTCCGCGTGGTGGATCTCCTGCTGGTGGATCTCCTGCTGGTGGATCTCCCGCTGGTGGATCTCCTGCTGGTGGTGACTTCTTAATCGGTTTGGTATCTGCGGTGGTTGGATAAGGAGTAGGTGTATCTACACTTCCGAGACGACTGTCAGACTGAGTTCCTTGTGAAGTTGATTGAGGAGTTTTTCCGTTAGCCTTATCTACTACTTTTTGATATGCTTCTGGGCTGGGATAGCCTAAGCGTTTCCACTTCATAGTCTGATCTTCACCAGGAACTGAAGCAGCTGTAATAGCTAGACCCTTTGCAGTAACACCACCAATTGCACCAACAACATTACGCACTACATTTTGCGCTTGCTTCACATCTGAATGCACTTTGACTTTAGGTTTCTTTGAATCGTAAGCACGCTGTGCTCTACCGCCAGTCTTTGCATCAGTATTAGTTTGTTGAACTGATGAGGGTTTAATACTGGGATCTGGTGCATTTAAACCAAGCTTAGTTCTCAAGAAATTCTGAGCACGTTGAAATGGATTTTGCGCCAGGTTTCTACCACCTACACTTGCATCGTAATTTACTTGTTGTAGAACTCTTGGATCTATAGCCATTATTTTGGACAGTAGTTTTTACTATTCTACAAACTACAAAACTACGCTAACTACGTTCTATTCCTACCCTTTCTAAATTAATTACCTATAGGGAGAAGGGGGGTCAGGGGGGTCGGTAATTAAAAAAGGAGTATATAGAAAACTACGGTAGTTAACGTAGCTTTTCCGCGTGACTCCAAATCATGCGTAATAAAGCAGGCTTTTCAATAATTAACTAAATACGTCACACAGCCATAGGAAGTAGTCGTATTAAAAGTTCAAATCTAAATATATTATTTAACCTGCTTCTAAGCCGAAAAATCGCCTATAGGGGGCTAAATATGGTACAAAATTTCTGACATGTTTAATACCCTCTGTACCCGATCAGTCGGTGGAACAAAAAAAATAAACTAGGGCATAAGCATGTGTGTAACTGTAGTTCAACACGCTCGCTTCGCTCGCTTACGTAACAACTGATGTTCACTCACGTTGTGAGTTCACGTTTATCTTTTGTTCCGCGCAAGTAACGAACTTAAGAATGGTTCTCATTTCTAATGATAATGATTCTCGTTGTCGTTCGTTCTGTCTTGCGCTCCACATCTGTAAGCACCAGTTACTTCAGCTGTCTGTCATTCGTTGAATGCATACGCTGTAACTTGGGCGTAACTTAAGATGTCTTTCGACTTAACGGTACTTCCCCTACCATTCCCTACCATTACCCACGCTATCGCGTGGTTTAGAGAGAGGTGTTCTTATATCTATTCACACTATGTTTAACATTCAATACCTCGCTCCGTACTCAGATACTGTGCGTACTCAATCCTTCTCTACACTTGACGAAGCTCTTCGCATGATTGCTTTCTATAGCTCATGCGGTACTAACGCTCGTCTGGTTTGAGTAACTGCATTCCACCCTAACGGGTGGTTTATTTCTCTGTGTTCTTTATACATTTATGTATGTCTATTCACACTCTCATCTACCCTCGTGGTTACAACAAGACTGTTACCTTTCGAGTGACAGATGTTGATGCTGTTGACATCTTTGAATCTGGTCGTCGGACACGGCGTACCACGAAAGATGCAGCACGTAAGTGCTATCGACAGCTGATGAAGACTGGCTTCGTTGCTATCTAACTACCTCTCCCCGCTAACGCGGGGTTTACTTTACTGTGTTATTTACATTCTTATTCATGAATCTCATAGAAATCTTCTTCCTCTGTGCTGTCGTCGGAGGTGTCGTCGGTTATGTAACTGATGACCTTATCTGAATACCCTCTCCCCCCTAACGGGGGGTTTATCTCTTTATGTTCTTTATATCATATATATGATCAAATCACTCGCTGCTATCTCTGCTGCTCTTGTCTGCATGACCGGTGACATCACCGTGCAGAAGGCATCAGCTGCAGGTAACTACTGCTATCAGAATAATAACTACGCTACTGTGTGCATTCATTCTGTGTTCAGCAATACGACTAACAACTACAAGATTGTTGAGTGGTCTGTTGACGGTGGCAACCGTTACGAAGAGAAGATTTACTGCAATCCTGCTCACCGTGCAAACTACAAGGAGAACCTTGCTGGCATCGCCTGCTTCCAGTTCTCTTGAGACTCTCCACCCTAACGGGTGGTTTATTTGTCTGTGTTCTTATCATTATTACTATGACTAAATCTATCAAACAAGATGACACTAACAAGCAACCTGTGTGGCTTACAGACCCTAAGGCTGTTAAGACTAACCTCTGGGGTGCTGCATTAATTGGCATCGCTCTTGCGCCTTTGACTGGTGGTGTATCACTCATGTATGCAGGTGCTCACTGCGCTTTATCTGCTGCAGCCGCTGCTGATAACAACGCTCTCTAAGACTCTCCACCCTAACGGGTGGTTTATTTGTCTGTGTTCTTTATCAACACATATATGGGTTCTGACCTTATGACTGCATACGCTGAATACCTTGAGCGGATGCTCGGACAGACTGATGATCTAGTCATCGTTGACGTAGATACTGTCCCTGAAGATGCAAACTATCCCCTCCTGTTGGAGTGGGCTGACGTTGCCTGAGTTGCTGCACCCTAACGGGTGCTTTAACGCTGCGTGTCCTACATATTTGACAACATGATTCGCATTCCTGGCACAGATCTTTCCCTTCGTCTCTTCGACCGTGTCGAGACGACTGACGGACAATACGATGTATTTGACGTTGGTGTGCAACATAAGGATGGTGGTATTGACAGTGTTGCTGTCGGTGGCTCTTTCTACTCAGCTAAGCGTGTCATCGCCAACATGAACTCCAACGCTGACGCTGCCTCTGCCGCTCCGGCTGAGGTGACTCCTGTCGTCGCTAGCTAACTCCCTCCTCCCCCCTTTCGGGGGGTTTTTTGTCGTTCTTTTTAGAACACTGGGATGTCTGATGCTGCGTCGTAAACGTCTCCCGTTAGATCTGCTACAGCTTTGAGTGCTACTGCTGGCAGGACATACCTTGCTCCAACAGAAGCAGCTGGTATCGCATACTTTGCTACCTGATTAATCATTCTTGGATCACTACTCACATCTGCTAAGCCGTGTGTGACGGGTGATCCTATGACTGCTCCCATACCACTACGAGCTACTGACATTACTGAGCCGTCTGGATTCTTGGGCATCATTTGATCTCTTACAAATGCAGCGTATTTGTCATCAAATTGCCGTACCTTCTGTCCACCTTTACCTAACAGTGCTAGTACTTGCTGACCGATGTTCTTCAACATCTCATCAGCTACATCTTCTGCAGGCTTAGGATTACGCTCCATAAGGCTGGACATAGCCATCTTCTGAGTGCTACCCGGTCTACCGGAAGTACTGCGATATGCCATTACACTGTTACTAACTACTATCCCAATTGTATTAGATAACGCTCATTAATCACTTATTAAGACAACCTTAAGAATATGATCTTTCTCCTCTACCTAATCTCCCTAAACCCCTATCCCATAGTTGAAACTGACCCTCATTACTGCTACGAAGTAATTGAAGAGCTACGTATAGCTGTAAAGAATGAGGTGATCACACAGAAAGAAGCCGAACGCTTTGCTGAGCGCTGTCCTATCTACCTTGCTCCTTAACAGGAGCTCTATTTATATATGTTCTCTATAAACGTATATGAAAGTGTTGCTTCCCTTGTATGCAGCTCTGACAGTTGTTTTACATCTGGAAGTGCCTGCATTCCCTATGGTCTTATTACCATTTATCTTCCCTAAAGAAGATATTACCTCTATGATTAAAGTACTGGAACCCTCCTGATATGACTGAATTAACTGGACGAGACCTTACCCGTGGTAAGGAAGAGTACACCGAGGCTGTAGTCGAGAATATGACTACTAATCAGATGAGGGCCTACCTCTATCAGATTATCTATAACGACGTAGCCGTCCTATCTTCTGAAGACTTTGCAAAGAAGGTTAAACGCCAGTTTGGCGAAGAGTTCTACGACGAGCTTGTCAAAGATATTGCTGGCAAGACCCCTCCCGTACATGTAAGGAGAGAGCTTGACGCAGTTTAAGTCCTATAAAGAAGCAGGTCTTCTATAAACAGCCCTATGCGCCCTAACGGGCGCTCTTTTCGATTGTGTTCTTCAATTGATCTGTTTATGACAACTACTTTCGACTTCCAAATCATCAGTGACACACTGGTACCTGGTATTTCGTTAGTTGTTGCACAGAACGAAGACGCCTTCAGCTACCTCACAGAAGAAGAGGATTACACCTATCTGAAAGATGGCTCTGTACCTCTCATCAACGAAGCAATCGATGATTTCATTCTTGACGCTGAGCAAGCACACCTCTGTGCTGCGCTCGTCTGAGTAACACATATCGCCCCCAATTGGGGGCTTTGACTCTTTATGTCTTCACAATATTGTTATGACTGATTTACCACTAGACCCGCATGATATGCCGGGTACTCCTGAATACAACGAACTCTTCGATGAGCGTGCACGTCGGGCTTATGTCCTACGTGAAGCGATGATGGAAGAGGACGAGTGGCTATGCCGCCGACCTCATCATTAAGACTACGAGGCCCCTAACGGGGTCTTTTTTCACTGTTGTCCTTTGATAATCTCTTGTGACTATCATCTCTACAGCTAACCCAGTCTCTCTCGAAGAGGCGCTGGATATTGCTGAAGAACGAGCTTATGCGAGTAAGACACCTGCATTCCCACCAGTAAACGATGCTGTTAAAGCTTTCCGTTCTATTGATTGGGCTGATGTACGTCGTCGTACTCGTGTAGGTGTTAACAACGTTGGACTCGTACTCGCTGTCATAGGCGAGAAGATCCATGACGTTGGTGCTTACTTAGCTCAAGTCTGAACATATGCCCCTTAACAGGGGCTTTTTTTCTGTGTGCACTATATATAAAGAAGCATGAGCCTCATCCTTGCCCAGTACCTGGCTAACAAGCGTCGCCGCACCATCCGTGTGGCTAAGCAAGTAGCTCATCGGTAACAGCCTTTGCGCCCGATCGGGCGCTATTTCTTTTTATGTTCTTTGACATTTATAAATGACTACTACTCCTGATGGCATCTCCTTCTCTGATCTCCAAGAGTTCATTAAAGATGCACCTAAGGAATCTGAGATTACTAAGGTTGAAGGTCCTTTCAAAGGTCTGACACAACAGCAAGTCGAAGATCTTGCTGACCGTCACCTTGACGAAATGAACGATGAGTGCCCTCATCCCATCGCGCATAAAGTTGCAGCGATGAAAATCATTCACAACATGCTTGTGTGGCACACAGAAGCTGGTAAATCCATCGTCGAAGACGGTGACAAAGAAGGCTACCTAGGTTGGTTGCGTGATGCTGGTAAATTCCAAGCGATTGCAATCATTCTCTCAGGTATCGCTATCTGTGAAGACGATTTTACTGCTCCTGAGTAATACCTTGCCCCCTAACGGGGGCTTTTCTTAGTTGTGTTCTTTATCTCATTTTCATGAACGATCGTACCTATGCCATGTTTAACACGATGACCGTCACTGGTCGTGTGTCAAACCTCGAAGAAGTTACCAACAACGGTGACTCTTGGCTAGCTGTAACGCTACTCACCGAGCTTCAGAATGATGCAGGTGCTATTGCGATTACCTTCAACACGACTAACGGTATGTACTCTCTCTACAAGAAAGGTTATATGCCTAACGGTCGTATGGTTACCGTAACTGGTCACGTCGCTTCCTTCAAGTCTGCCTATCTCAACAAAGAAGGTCAGCCTAAGCTCCTCAAGCGTCCTGTCATTCACCTCAAGCAAGCTACCTTGTTTGATGGTTGCTATGGACCTGGACCTAAGCGTAACGAAGTAGACGTTCCTACTGGCAAAGTGACTGTGGATCCAACTCCATCAATCACTCCTTCAACTGAAGAACTTGCCTTCTGATACATCGCCCTCACCTACCCGGTGGGGGCTTTTTTTCATTTCTTTTACAATATATTTATTACTACGTAATGCTATGAACATCGAACGCTTTGCTGGTGACAATAAACTTATGCAGCAGTTTGGACTTGCTATGCAACAAAATGCTCAGCTAGGCAAAGCTCGTACTAAACAAGCACTGGAATTAAATAAAGAGCAGACTAGACGTGACGTAGCAGCTGCTTACGGACGTATCATCTAACGGCTCATCTTCCACTGTGCCTGCTCATTTTCAGACTGACGTAATAGACCTAACGCATACTCAAGACTTGCCGTATCCTGTGGCTGGACAGTCTTAATGATCAACTCTTTCACAGCCTCTTGCTGTGTCAAACGTTGACGGTTGGGGTCTCCCAACTGCTTATCAGTCAGGTTTGGTGGAATATTTGCACCATAACCATCACGTTTCATCGTATCTGCCAATCGGCTTAACTGATGAACCGTCTGCAAGTCATAGTTCAACTTTGTGTTGACGTTATAGTCTTGGTCTAAATAACTGAAATTACTGGGGTCATCACTATATCCCCATCCTTTATCTCCCGCTACATCAATACTGCTTGACAGTGATTGAATGTGATCCATATGGCTTGGCCTACCCGGTGGGAATATCTGCGTCTGTGCAGTTCCCATCGATCCGCCCTTTTGCTGAAGCCACTGATTAAGAAAGACATCTCCCCTCTCCCCTAAATAAGCAGCCTTATCACCCTTATCTAATGAACTGAATACTGTGTCTGTCCCTGGAATCAGGACTACATCACCACGTGAGCCATTAATTGCTCCACCACCTGACATTCCCTTAGCGATTGGAGCTTCCGCCTTACCTTTAGTAACTAAGCTCGCAAAACGCTGTAATGCTTCAGGTGTTACTTCCTGCAGGTTGTTCATCGCACGATAACTATCGTAGTCGTTGTAACGATGAGCAAGACCCATATCTCTTGCGTAACCTAACTGCCCTGTAGCGCCCTCAAAGCGCTCTGGATACAACTGAGCCTCTACTAGTACATCTTGTGTACTATCAACCGCTGACGGGCTATATTTCACATAGTCCCTACCCTGCGGTGATGGCACCTGGTCGATGTTGATGCCACCCTTCTTATTACGCTTGACCCTACCACCTTCAATATTTGTGATACTTCCATCACTACCATAGGTTAATTTTGTAGGTGTACGAGCACCAAGACGGGTAATAGCTTCATCGACATTCTCACGTGTCAATTTATCTCCAGGGAAGACATAGTCCATCTCCCTCGTCTTACCGTATCGCTTAGATCCAGTTAGATCATTAAGCAGCGCATCAGCTGCACCTTCTAATCTATCTCCACCTAATAGACGAGCTAATCTACCCATAATATTATCTAATTAGTATCTATAGTTTATCCTTTTAATCTCTTGTATTGATATACCCTACCCTTTGCTGATTTTCTTTTCTCTCTATTAGTAATTAGCTCATCTGCTTTCTCTTGAAGCATCGGAATACCATAATCACAGTAGTCCTGGATGTAGCTTAATTTCTCATCAAGAGAAGATGCTGTCATTAACTTTGCTGCAAGTCCTTTAGTACCCTTGCCTTGCATTTCTAAACCTTGCTTCCTTGCAAAGTTATGCAGCTCATCATGATCATCAATATCTAAATTTATTAAATTATCTATTTGATTACCGCTTGCAACACCATTATGTTCTAAGAGATTATAGATTTGATCTTTCTCAAAATCATCACAGTTATCAAGCACCGTTCCTAACAAACTGAGTGCATTCTTGTGATGAACTTCTTCTATAACACCATCTATTCTCTCTGGTGACAATAATCCTATAACTCTTGCGTTAAGCTCTCTGTCTTCATAACTCAACCCACTCTTCTTTGTTGTTGGCATGGCAGCCCTAAGCTGACGTTTCAACGCTCCTGATTGTGTATTGTCTTTTTCAAATAGTTCTGGACTTTGAACTAATACGTCATAGTCCCTTTTGTCCTTAAATTCTTCACGCACTAACCTCTATAACTAATCTTATTTGGAGTAGTTATAACTATCAACCCTCTAATTTTAACTACTAAATATTACTTACTCACTACAATTAATAGGTAGCTACTAATAGTTTGTGTCTTATACTGCAGGCGAAGATGGACGCTATTCCATCCCTCTAGTTGACTTCGGTCATCGACTTCGAGACAACTTCGGTCTTGACGTCGGTGAACATTCTGCCTTTGGCGGAAATACTGGAGGTCATGCGGATAATAGTTATCACAAATATGACGAAGCTATTGATATCCGCGATTGGCGTGACGATGACATCGACGGTGTCTCTTGGAAGGACAGAACGATTAACCTTCGCCAGCTTTTAGCTGGTGCAGGGCCTGAAGTTCTTGGTCCTGATAATGACCCTGGTCATGCAGAACATCTTCACTTAGCTGCTACTGGTGGCAATTTGTCTCTTAGTCAGCAGCAATACGATTACTTCTTCGGCGGTAATGCCGGTGGTAAGCGTTCTACTTTCTCCTCTGTCGATCTACCTGTATCTGACAACAAACCCTCTGAAACTGCTACTAAACCCAAACCAGCTGATTACTCAACTATGACTAAAGGGGAACTTGATTCCTCTTATGACAAGCTCCGTAAAGCTGGTGACGTTCTTAAAGCAACGGAAGAAGGAATGAAAATGCACAAAGCTTACTTCGGTAAAAAATAATGAAAAGATTCGCTGGTGACCTTTTTAAAGGTGCAGAACTCACCCCTGCCGACAAGAAAGCTATCGTTCATGCATTCGATGTTGACGATACTCTCACTATGAAACCTGATGGTTTCGATAATACTGGTCTTACTAAAGATCAGTTCTTTGACGCAGCTAGGGAATTCCCTGCTGATCAAGCTGTAGTTGAACTAGCTCAAATGCTGGCAAGCAAGGGCGATCGTATTGCGATTGCTACTGCACGTCCAGCTGAACGACTTGATGAAACTATTGACTGGCTTAAGCGGAACAACGTTCCCTTTGATCAAATTATGCTGAGTACTGGTGGCGAACCTTCGGGTGTAGCCAAGCAGGCGATGCTACAAAAACTACAAGATGAATACCGTCAAGTTGGAACACTATTCGATGACTCACCCTACAACATTCAAGGCGCCCAAATGCAAGGCATCGACGCCGTCCATCTCAGAAAGAATGATGAATATTGGGCTCAACATCCTGAACAAGTATTTCCCTATGGACTATAAATCTTGATAAGAACAACGTTTACTTGAAGCTGTATACCTCGCGCTAATTTATAAATAGCGAGTATAGTTAACGATGAAAGTAAACACAGTTCTCTTCGGACTATCCATGTTCGCACTTGGCGAAATCATGGGCATTTTAATACCTACTATCCACTAAAGAAACTAATAAATGATCAAAAGAATTCTCGGCGTCCTGGCTGGCTTAACTCTTGCTGTCCCTGCAAGTGCTACCTCCTGGACTGATGTCAATACACTCCTTGGACTTGTAGAACAAACAGGCACCACCGTATCTGTTCGTGACTGCGAACAAGAAGGTGTCATGGGCTTCTATCAATTTGACAAGCAGAACAATATTGATCTACTTGCTATCTGCAGAAACGCAGTTGATATGACTGACTCTGATGCTGTCTGGGAAGTCGTAGTTCATGAAGCTACTCATGTCATGCAGGCATGTAACTCTGGTCCTGTCATTAAGGACACCATGGTTCCACGTGTATTACGTGAACTACAAGAGACTGCTCCTCACTATTACGCAACTCTCCAAGGTTACCGAGGAGATCACAAGCGTATGGAACTAGAAGCATTCTGGATGGAACTTCGGTCTCCCGAAACTCCTATCGACTGGATGGAAACATACTGCTTCGAATAATTAAATAACAGTCCTGCCGAGACTATAAACCGGCACGAGACCCAATAGCTTAGCGGCTTAAAGCGCCTTTCTGTCACAGAGGAGATCGCCAGTTCAAATCTGGTTTGGGTCGTTCTTGCCCCCTAACGGGGGCTTTATTTCCTTGTGTTCATTTATATATTCACATGGACTTTAACTTCGAAATGGTGTCTATCCCTAGGCAGCAACTCGATCATCTTCTCACGATGATGAAAATCTCTGAG
>WLWE01001337.1_pt1 | contig 18495 bp, 14 predicted proteins | sample 6718301 | NCBI WGS metagenome assembly WLWE01 (sample SAMN12718691, study PRJNA515312) | sponge metagenome | isolation source: marine sponge | host: Mycale hentscheli | place: New Zealand: South Island, Marlborough, Capsize Point | collected 2003-05-01 | reverse complement strand
CAAATCCACTTGCATCGTGTCCCGTACCTATTCTGTAAAAACCACCATTTGTGCCTGTTGACTCAAAAGCCATTTCAGAATTTGTTGATTTGTAAAGATGTATTCTGTAATCTGAATCCGCAGTACCGCCAATTCCGACATTACCACTTGAGTCGATGCGCATACGTTCGGTGTTGTTTACTGTAAACCTAACAGGGTCGTTAGTTCTTGAACCGAAAGTAGTACCCGATGCATTTGCAACTACTTGCCCAAGATTTACTCCATCAGTACTGCCAAAAAATATAGCTTGTGAACCACCTCTGACATCTAAATTAACAGAAGGACTCGTAGTGCCTATGCCGACCGCACCGCTACCCGCAACCCATAATCTGTAAGCTGTACCATCAAATAAACCTAAGTTTCCACTATCAATACTTATAAGTTGATATTCTTTACCATTAGTTGCTGTTGAATTTATAATTATTTTTCCTTCATTAGCAGAGCTTTGTATTGTGCCACTTACGTCTAATTTTTCAGTCGGACTCGAAGTACCTATGCCGACGTTGCCACTTGAATTAACAACCAATGAATTATCATTAAAATTTGTTACTGCTACTTTAAATAAATCCGTAGAGTCATCATAGCCAACTCGGAATGTTCTTGAAGGGTTTTGAAAATCAATAAATGAGTCCGCTTCACTACTATTTTCTAATTGTATAGCTGCAACTGAAGAATCAACAATATGTAAAACTCTTGAAGGACTCGACGTTCCTATGCCGACTTCACCTGTTTTCTTTATAACTAAAGAATCACCACTTGTGTCGCTTCTAAACTCTAAAGCATCATCGTTTGTATCTGAATTCGCTATTGTCCATTTTTCTTGAGTATTGCTTAATTCAATCGCTGCACTATCGTTATCTGTTGGCGCAGTTACCTTTATATAGACATTACCTGCGCCCGTAACCTCTAATTCTCTTGTCGGACTCGACGTACCTATCCCGACGTTGCCACTCGAATCGATGCGCATACGTTCACTTCCGTTTGTAAGTATTTTCAAATCCGCAGCAGGTGCTAAATCTATAATTCCATTCAAATCATTTTGTTGACCAATAGAAAAATAATCATTACCGCTAAAATCGCCATTTGAAGCGTCAAAATAAATTCTTGCTTCGCCTGTTGATGTGTTTGAAATACCCACTTGCGTCATTGTAGAAGTGTCGCCGTTGATGTGCATTTTCATTGTAGGACTCGAAGTACCTATGCCGACGTTTCCACTTGAGTCGATGCGAGCATACTCTTTTGTGTATCCTTCAAATATAATTGCGCCATCTGCATTTCCTGCATTGTTAAATGAGCTAATACGCATTTGATTTGCTGAACCACCATTTTGAATCAAAAACTGCCCATTGCTACCTTTTATATTAAGAAGTGATGTGGGACTCGTCGTGCCTATCCCGACGTTTCCGCTACTGTCTATTCTTAATCTTTCACTATTATTTGTGTAAAATCTTAATTGATTTAAACTGCTGCTACCAAAAATTGAAGCTGTTGTGCCACCAAATTTTAATTCATATTGGTCAGCAATTCTGATAGCTCCATTTACTTCTAAATTATCTGAAGGACTTGCTGTTCCAATACCTACTCGATTGTTAGAGCTATTGACATAAAGAGTGTTTGTGTCTACTGTTAAATCCCCACTTACCGAAAGACTTGACAAAGTACCTACGCTTGTGATGTTTGTTTGTGCAGCAGTTAAAACGCTTCCTGTTAAATCACCTGTAACATCTCCTGTTACATCACCTGTTAAATTACCTGTAACATTCCCCGTAACATTACCTACAACTCCACCTGTATGTGTACCGCTTGAATCTCCTGTTAAATCACCCGTTACGTTACCTGTTAAATTACCACTAATCGTTACAGCATCTAAGTCATTAATAACTAAGTCCCCTTTGGTGTATCCTGTACCCGAAGTGTTTACTGTTGAGGTTGGCTCTACTTCTAAGCCCTTAAATAGTTTAAACTTGTCGCTGTCAGAAGCGTCTTTAAACAGACCCGAGTATTTAGTAGTAACGCCTGAATCTAAGCTGTATTTTCCGTATAAACCTACGTCTACGCTGTTTTCGCTATTGTCTCTTGCGAGTTCAATTAGTGGGTCTTCTACTGAAAGCGTATCGGTGTTTACAGTTGTAGTCGTACCATTGACAGTAAGGTTTTGTGCGATTGTTAAGCTACCACCTAAAGAAACGTCGTCGGGCAAGCCTACTGTAACAGTACCGCCTGACCCTAAAGTAACACCACCACCTGTAACTTCAATTTCATTTGCTGTACCCTGAATAGTAAGCGAAGTATCGCCTTGTACTGCGGTGTTTGCAGTTGAGCCATAGTCTACGCTAATTGTAGGACTTGACCCCTCGCCTGTGTTACTACCTATTGTAACCCCTGTACCTGTACCTAAGCCACTTACATAATCGCCTGTTGTGTCTGTGCCTAAAGCGACAGAGTTAGCTTGTATTGTAGCTGTAATGTCTGCGTTTGCACTACCGTCAAAAGATACTGAACCTGCTACGTCTCCGCTTAGTGATATTGTACGAGCTGTTTCTAAAGCACTTGCTGTGTCTGCGTTTCCTGTAAGGTCGCCTGTTACATTCCCTGTAACATTGCCTGTCAAGTTTCCTGTAACATTACCCGTTACATCACCTGTAACATCTCCAGTTATATTTCCAGTAACATTCCCAGTAAGGTCTCCAGTTACATCGCCAGTAACATCTCCAGTGACATTACCTGTTAGATTGCCAGTAACATTTGTAGTGATAGAGCTTGGCAGTCCCACTGTAAATGATTGGTCTGTTAAACTTACTTCTACTTCATTTGTAGTTCCCTGAACGGTTAAAGTCTGCGAGTCTAAGTCAACTGAGGAGGTTGTAGTTCCATCAGTAATATCTAAGTCTTCAGCAGTAACCTGAGCGTCCACATAAGCAGTTGTAGCTACTTTGGTACTATTGTCATTTAACGATTGAGTTGTAGCTGTAACGCCATCAGCAAGAACTGAAGTTGCTGTGACAGTCCCTGTTGTATTTCCTGTGACATTACCAGTTAAATCCCCTGTTACGTCACCAGTTACATCACCTGTCAAATCTCCAGTTACGTTTCCAGTGATATTACCTGTTACGTTCCCAGTTACATTACCAGTTACATTTCCAGTCAAATCACCTGTGACATCACCCGTAATATCTCCTGTGACGTTCCCTGTCACATTACCTGTTAAATTGCCAGTCACATTACCTGTAACGTCTCCTGTGACATCTCCAGTAACGTCTCCTGTCAAGTCTCCTGTTACATTTCCTGTTACACTACCAGTTAAAGTTCCGCCAGTTAATATAGCAGTTCCATCAGTTAAAGTACCTCCTGTAATAGTTCCTGATACTGTTGGCGAATCAACTAACCCTACAGTTAGTGTTTGACCACTTGCGGAAGTTTCTATTTCGTTAGCTGTTCCAGCTATATCTAACACTTGACTATCTAAATCAACTGCGCCTGTTCCGCCGTCTCCTTGAAAGTCTAAGTCTTGAGCTGTAACATTTGTATCAACATAATCTTTTACAGCAGCACTTGTCGGTATGGATGTATCATTATCGTTATTGGCGATACCATCCGCCTCATCAACAAACTTCTCTACTGTAATGTCTTCCCCTGTGTCTTTGAGAGAGCCAAAAGATACAGTGCCTGTTGCGGTTACTTGACCGTCATTACTAAGTGTAACACCAGTCGCATTACCAGCACCATCAGTAATCTCTACAGCACCATCAATAGCTTCGTTATCCGAAGTCTTTAACAGCCCTTCGTAAGTATCTTTTATTTTCTGATTAGTTAAACTTGCCATTTATTTTGTTTTTTAATAGGTCTTTCTTATTTACTTTCAATTCTTTGTTTAAGTATTCTTTCAACTTAATTATATTTTCCTTTTTAGGTTTATACTTACTTATAGATTCCATCCGTGAAATAATGCGTCTTTGTCTGGGTAAATGTCTTCATTGCTATTCGTGTAATACTCTGGAAACTTAGAATTTGCGTTGAAGCTCATATAATCTATAAATCTTTGAGTATAATACTCAGCATAATCTCTCTCTCTACTAATTAATAAATCAACCTCTTCTTTGTTAGCGATTGAGCTATTCTCGGAATTATGCTTATATACGCCACCATTAGCGATTGTGTACGCTGCAAATGGTAGGTATTCTGCCATAGCAAAATGAATAAGCATAGGTTGAATGTAGTCGTTCACAAGATTTAGGTAGTCTCCTGTTAGATTGCCGTCAATAATATCTTGACTGATTTTATCATATAAGTCAGTACCCATATAATTTCTAACGTGAATCTCTTGCGCTATCTTAATAAACTGAATGAATTTATCGGTGTCTACCGAACCACTCATCGCAGTGTTCTTTATAAGGTCAGCTCTTTTTATGAATAATGCGGTTGCCATATTAGTCTTCTTCTTCTATTTCAGGTTCTTCATCAACTTGGTCTCTCTTGACACCAGTCTCTTTTTCTATTTCACTTTCAGATATGGCGTTAGTTAAATCAGTGAACTCAAGTGGCTGTAGTGTCTTAAAGTATATATCTAATTCGATTCCGTTATACATAAGAACTTTCTCAAGCTCATCTAAGATTGTTACTTGCATAGGACGAATAACAGTATTATCCATAAGCACAGAAGCCGTTTGGAGCTCTTCTGCGTTGTTTCCAAGACCAGTTGAGTCTTTTATACCAACAAGCATAGGAGAGACGATTCTATGCGATACCATTACCTTTCTCATAGATTCATCAGACAAGAATTGATACTGCTGATGAGCGTCTGATAATTGAACAGGGTCTATTGTAGCTGCAAGTTCTTTAGAGTCGTTAAACGCCAAGATAAATCTACCTGCGTTAGAACTACCGCTAAACTTCTCTACGATGCTTCTTTCAATCATTTCTCTCTGCTCTTCTGCTGGAACTCCGTTATTGAAGTTAATAAGCATAGAAGGAGCGAGTCCATTCTGAATGTTGTTAATGTGGTAGTTTGCAATCTCTTCTTCAAGCTCTGCATACTGTAGTCCACCCTGATAATCTACTGGCGAATAGTATTTGTAACCAGCACGATAAGGCTTGATATAAAGTATCTCAAGTGGCGACTTAGAATGACCAAAAGCAGGTATTCTCTTTAGCTTATCAGATTGCTTGTATTCCTCCCAATTAGAGTGGTAGAAGTAAGCCTCTATCTCACCTTTTGAATTGCACTTCTCAGCTCTAAGAGTTTCTACAGGCATATGCTCAACTTGAGCAATCTTCTTTCTGTCTTTGGTGTATATGACCTGAAGTGCAGCCTGACCCATCATCTTGTAGTCGTAGCATATCTTTTTCATACAGTCTTTAGTGAAGAGTTCTTTCATCTCGTCATATTGACTCTGATTCTCTTTACCGTCTGTAGCGTCAAGTCCTTTACCGTAAATCATTTCTGCAATACCATTTATCGCAGCATTATTTGTTGGCGAACCATTATACCTGTCAATTAGGTATTCAAAGTAGTTGTTGTCATCGCCATAAGAAACCCAGTCTTGATTACTGTATTCTTTGATATCTGGGCGTGAGTAAGACTCAAGGTTTACGATATGTATTTTACCGTTTTTTACTTGAGGTTTAACTCTTCTATTTGTATTTCTTCTCGACTTACTCATAATATAACATATTCGTTGTTATAAGTTGACTCCATAATATAATCGTTTTTATTAGGGTCATACTTATCGTAATCTGTTTGGTCTGTACAGAATATCATACCTTCGTATAATTCTCCGTTTACATCACTTAATTTAATTGTGTAAAATGTACCTTCTTTTAAATAGAATACCGATGTTACAGTTGAAAATACATCGGCGTATGCAAATACGAAATCTGGGTCTTGATTCCAGTTTACGTCTAATTCATTGAAGTAAAAGTCTGTTGTGTGCCAATAATACTCAGAAACGTAGTTAGATTCTCTATTGGTCGATTTGTCGATAAGAGTCATTGTAACAACTCCGTTGTTCTCTCTTCTCGGTATAACCTTTAGCACTTGCGTACTATTAGATGTAGTTAATACGTGCATATTAAAATAATAAAAACAGCACTTTTTGTTTTCATTGTATAAAAAAATAGGGGATGTAAAACACCCCCTATCAGATTCATAACCCTATTGAATTTATGAAGGGTCTCTTTGAGTAGATTCAGTAGCTGTAGCACTTGACATACCTGCAAATGGGTCTGCATCAGTACCGCCATCAACGAATGAAGGCATACGGAGTTCGTTTGCAGTTAGTGTAAGTGTATATCCGTTCAAATCACCCATAGCAGTACCAGTAACAGCAGTACCGCCAGTAACATCAGCACCATTCTCAGCACCAACTAATAAGAACTTGTCATCGAATGTTTGTACAATAACGTGAGGGCGACCATACGCCATCAATTTTAATTCTTTGTTATCCTCTTTAGTTAGTTTGAATAATGTTAAGTTTACGACTTGCTCAAAGAATGTAGTTCCGTTCTCAAGAGAAGACGTAATGTTAGTTTCGAGGGAAGAGTTACCTTTGACATCGTAAGTGTGGTAAGTGAAAGTTCCTGTCATATCCGTGATTTCGTCACTGCTACCAAAAGTTAGCGTTCCTAAATCTCCGAAGTCTGCAAAGTGAATTTTCTTAATACCACCTACGGCATCTTTACAAGGTCTTAATCTTCCGCCAGTTAAATCACAAGCCATATTATAAGTATTAAAAAGGGGGTGGGTTTAGCACCCCCATATTAGACGATTAATTATTAGGTGTAAAGAACGATGTCAGAACCGATGCCATATTGGACACCAGAAGTAAATCGCATTACAACACGGACATTTTGACTTCCGTCAAGGTCAGCCATATCAATAACTTTAACCTCGTTGTGGTCAGATAATAGACCAGTACCGAAATACAAGTTAGAAGTTTCCGCAGCTACCATATCATTATCAGCAAGACCTTGAGCAACAAACAAGGAGATACCTTGAAAGTTCATTTCAGTCTTACCAACGTGATACAAGTCACGATATCCTAAAGCAGCTTGTGCAGATACATAAGCCTTAGCAATGTTTGTAGAGATATAGATTTTCAAATCTTCTTTTCCGTAAACAGCAGAAGGAATAGCATCTACTACCTTTTGAATCTCAGCGATTACATTAGCAGAAGTAACAGTAGTACCTGTAACATCCACAACGTCACTATCAGCACCTAATAGTACAGAAAGACCGTCAAACTCACCAGCAGTGGCGTTAGCACCTTGCCAGATGTTTTGCTCAGTTTTTTCAGCTACTTTAGCAGCAACGTGACCGATTAGGAAATCAGCGAATTTAGGAGGTAGGTTGTCATAGGCAGAATAACCCATTTGAACAGCTTCCCAATCAGAACGAAAATCCTTCTTACAAAGCTCAAGGTTTACTTGAAACTCTTCAGGTTGGAGAATACGCTCTGTCAAAGTCAAAGAACCAGCGTCAGTGAAGTCACAAGAAGCATCTCCGATGAGACCGCTTGTAGCAACTTTCTTTACAACTTCTTTGTACTTTACATTAGGCTTTACAGTAATACCGCCGTTAGCGATTGTATTACCGCTTAATAGTGCAGCAGAGATGTACTTTCCAGCAAACTCTCCTGCGTATGTAGTAGTAATTGATGGAGTTGGCATAATTTAATTATTAATTTAGTTTGGACATTACTCGGTCAAGTGTCGAAAGAGGGCGATTTTGACCGAACTTAAAGCCCCCGTTTTTTTCCTGTTTTTCTTCTGGATTGTGCGCAATAGGCTCAACTGCTGGTTCAGCAGATAGCTTTTCAATTTGTGCACTCAATTCAGCTTTTTCTTCTTCGTAAGATTCCATTTCCTTACCCATTTCACCTTTCATTGACTCAATCATATCCTTGAGTTCAGCGATTTTAGAATCGAATTCGGACTTAGAAACATATTTTTCTTCTTCTAACTCTTCTTCTTCTTCAACTTCTTCTTCTTCTTCCTCAGCTTCTTTTTCAGCTTCGTCTTCTTCAGCAAGTTGTTGTTCGTTAGATTCGTCAGATAGTTCTGTAGCCTCTTCAGCTACCTCGTCTTCAGACAATACGACTTCTTCCTTGACTTCAACTTCAGGAGCAACCTCTTCAGCAGATACTTCTACGTTTTCTACTTCTTCTTTTACCTCTTCGGAATTAATCATAGAAAGTTTTTGCATAATGTCTTTTAATATAAGAGTTGCTTTACCTTCCATAATAAAAATTTAACTTTAAAGTATATAATAATAACTAATAATAATTCCTCTGTTAGATTTTGCCTACACCTTGAGCTCTTAATGTTCCATCGCAACACTTGCGTGAGTAGGTTCTACCGTTTTTGCAGAGACAACCACGTTTTGAATTGCGTGGAGACGTTCTGCTTGGTGTTTCTTCTGTTCTTTTCATTTCTTGCTGCTTTTAGGGTGTTTCTTTGGTAATAGGTCGTAATCTGTTGTGTATTTGGCGTTTTGAGGTCTTCCGTTCTTTAGCAGATAGATGTAAGCGTTTACTCTCGCTTGTGCCCACTGCTCGGCAGACTTTACCATTGGACTGTGTGATGTTTGAAATGCGCCAACACCACGCTGATATACAGATTTAAGTTGACCTACAGTTGTTCCATAACCGAGTTTAGATTTATACTTCTCGTTGAAGTCACCTGCTTTCTTCTGCAAAGACTTTAACACTCTGTCTGGAACAGATACTCCCCTTCCCTTCCCAGCAGCTCCTTTTGGATTGCGTTTGCTACCTCTCTTTGGAGTAGGGTTTTTAGTATCGGAATTTGGTGCTTTCGGGCTTCTAATAACTCTTCCTTTGTCATCGTACTTTGCTAATTTATGTTCTTCGCAAGGCATATACCACGTCTGCCCATCTACATCGTGAGTATGATATCCTTCGCAACCAATATCCTTTGCAATTCTTAATGCTTCTTCTTTTGAATCATAGGCGAGTCTCCCATCAATCTCTTTAGACGCTAAATCTAACTTAGATTCCTGAGAGTTTATCTCATCGAGCTTACCTTCTGCCCAACGGATTCCTTCTTCGCCTCCCCAAGCATCCCATAGAAGACCACCACAACCTTTATTGTATGGCTCATTCTTCTTTTTCTCAAATCTATTGTAAGATGCCATCTCTGATATCAAACAACGAGATAATGGCTTACCATCAGCTAATAGTTTGGCGAATTGCCACGCTTGAGGCGTTCCGCATCTCGGTTTATTGCTATCATAGTATGCAAGAGCCTGTTTAGCGTTCTTTCTGGCAGCAGAAGGGTAATCTTTGTATGTTTTATCATACAAACCGAGTTCAAGCTCCTCAGATAGCTCGTGACAGTCGCAAGTAAGGTCTAATTCACCTAATTCACGCAGTTTAGACCTACTCCAGCCTAAAGCTGCCTTACCACCCCACAAAAGGTATGAAATTGTACCACAAGCCTTAGAATCACTTGGGTCATAGTATTCAGCAGCTCTTGATAAGTAAGAATACATCCTCTTTATCGTGGACACACTGAGTTTTTCACCCCTACTGAGCTGCTGTGCACGAATTTTTCCCACAGAGGTGGCGCACTTATTGTTTACCTTCTTATTTAGCTCAATACCACGCTTTGCGTTGTTTCTAACGCCACTTCCGTAGTCTCCGTATGTAGCTAATTCGTATTTATCGCCAAGAATTACGTTAGCAACCTCTAATAGTATTTGCTTAGCCTCGTTCTCTTCTTCTAAGTTGGCTATTTGAGACATAGCAACCTCATCAGTGAAGTAACCTTCAATGGAGAAGCCTTTTACTTTACCAGACTTGACGTAATCATCCCAAACCTCTTCATTGTTTACCTTCATAGATACCATCCAAGTACCTACAGGCATATCTAAACCGTATTTACGGCTCTTGTCGTGCACTTTATCCTCTACAATCCACGATTCTACCACAGACAAGCCGTTAAGCTCTGCTTGGTGCTCTAAAGTGCTTTTATTTTGATTACCACGCATCAAAAATAGCTCTGACGCTTTGCGTACAGTGTCTTCTGAGAAGTAAATGTAATATTCATCCTCGCCATTACGTCTGTAGATGTTCTTATTAGGGATTAGTGCTGCACCCATAAGAATCTTCTTCTCTTTATCTACTTCGGCAAGTTTTACTTCTTTCTCTTCGGATAGGGCGATAAAATGCTCTTCTATCGCTGGTTTCTCTACTATTGAAATGGCATCTATGCCAGAGAACAATCCTTCTTCGTCTATAAAAAGTTCTATAATTCTCATACTATTAAATTAACCGAATGATGCGGTGTTTGTTATGTTTCTATCAAGTTCTTGTTGTGTAGATATGTCTTTACCTACCACAAATGCTTTTACTGGTTTCTCTTGCTGAGTTGTTACAGCTTGTGCTAACTGAGATGTCTGAGATGCGCCAACAACATTAAAGTCTGGTGCTTTAATTTGCATACCTCCTCCAGAACCTCCAGAGCCGCCTCCTCCGCCAGAACTTGCAGACCCCTGATACTTTTGACGAGCTATGTTTGCTACATTGGCAAGTCCAGAGATTAAAGCTATCCTTTGCGCTACATACGCATTTGGAAGTGTGCCTGGAACTGCTGGTATAAGCTGTGAACCAAATGCTAACCAAGCCGACTCATAGGTGTTCATTATTGCTCTACCTATTCTCGCTGCCTTATCGATTTTAAACTGTCTTCGTGCAATTTTATCTTTATCTTTCTCCATCTTCTCACGAATCTGGGTTTGCAATTCAGCATTACCCTCAGCAGCTTGCATTTCTCTGTTGTACGTTTCCTCTATACGAACAATTTGATTATGAGCAGTAACGTCAAGTGTTTCAGTTATCATACCCGATACCTTAGTATACTGTTCATTTATAAAGTCAAACTTTTCTTGCTCCAGTGCCTGTTCTTCTAAAGCAATCTTTCTTTTTAAGTCTAATAAATCGAGTTCAGCTTGAGCTTTAATTGCAGTGCCTTCCAAAGCCTTATCAACATTCATTTGAGCCATAGCTTCATCTTCCTTCAGCTTTTCTATATTTCTCGCTCTTGTATTAAATGCTTGTTTAACGCCCATTTGGTCTATAGCGTCTAAATTAGCAGCACGAGAATCTAATTGCTTTTTCTCTAAATCATCTACTTTCTCTTGCTCTATTTCATCATCGTTGAATCTCTTTCTTTGAAGCTGAGTTCTTTTTGTCTCAAAGGATTCTTCGAGCTGAATCATAACCTCATCGTGCTCTACATCAGCTAACCTTATAGATTCATTGTACTCATCGTTAGCACTTATTCGTTCATTTATAAATTTATCTTGAATCTTTTTACGCTCACCCTCATCCGTGATATTTTTTAGAGCTTCAGTTTCCCTTAATTTACTACCCTCTTCAAACTCCTCTAATCTCAGTTTTTGTTTATCCTTGAATGATTGCACTCTTATTCCGAGTTCATTCTTAGCGTTTTTCTCCTCTTGGTCTATGATTTCATCAGAAGTCATCATCTCAGTGTCTATAGCTTTCTGCCTATAGCTTTCTTCTAATTTTTCTAAATCAAGAAGATGTTGTTTAAAGTCTTTCTCCCTTTTCCCATACCCTTTCTTGTTAGTGCTAATCTCAAGGTCAACAAATTGTAGCAGCATATCTATCTCCTCTTGTCTTTTCTTGACAACCTCATCCCTTGTGTCCATAGCTGAAATAAGACCTCTTTCTTCTGCTGTAAACGATGTTTCAAACAATCTTTGTCTCATCCGTTCGGATTTAGTTATGTCGTCTATCGCATCTCTTCTCGCCTGTAAATCCTTACCTCTTTTCTCATCGAAATTTTCACCAAGCTCTAATAATTTATTATCTAAATCTATTTCGGCTTGAGTCTGTTCTCCAGATAATTGCTGTATTTTTTGTTTAGCAGCTTCAGATTTAGCTAATTTAATTATAGCTTCTCTATGTAAATCAGTTAGTCTTATAGCCTCTTCAGTTTGTTCTGAAACATCTTTAAGTGATAAGTCAGCATCTTTTAGACTCTGAACATACTCAGGAAACTCTTTGTTTAGTAAATGTATTGCTTCGCTCTGTTCTTGCTGAGATTTATTAGAATCCTGAAGTGTTTTTACATACATTTCAAAATTACCAGCAGTGCTTTCAACCATAGAACCAGCATCAGCCATTGTCTCTTTAACAAGCTGACTTCCTTTTACAATCTGAAGTAATTTTCTGTATAGGTCATCTCCAAATGTAATTAACAACTGAATACCTACTAAAAAAGCTGCTTGTGCGGTTAACAAGGACTTTATAGACTCCTTATAAGAGCCAGTAGCGTCTTTAGATGATTTAAACAAGTTTACCAACTGAGATAAGTTGTTTGCAATCGCAGTAAAACCAAAACTTGCATCAGAAGCTAAACGACCAGTTTCCATAAGGATTGCGTTGTTCAGTCCTGATGTAGCTCTCATCTGGTCTGTCCCAGTAGAAACTTTCTTTTGTGTAGTAGCGAGTTGGTCTAAAGATTTAGTTGTAGCCTTAATCTGCTGATTAGACTTACCTGTTTTTACCTGTATGGATATTAATATCTTTTGTTCAGCCATTTCTGTATGATTTTGAATTTCTTACTCTCTCTAATACTTCTTTAGTTTCTTCCCAGTCTCTTGGTGCTTTATACATTCCTTTGGCGATATCTACGTTATGAGATACGCCATACCAATCAGAAAGCTGCAATAAATCTATAATATCTTTTATCATAATACGTTCAGTAGTTCTAATTTAGACTCTCCTGTTTTTAGGTTGGTGTCTATTGAATTTATTGTAAATACTTTGTCGCCAATCTGAAATCTATCGTTTAGCTTATAATTAAGTAACACACTATTCGGTAAATGTGCTGTTAGCTTAAATATACGTTTCTTTGCATTGAAGGCATCTTCTATGTATGTTTGATAGAACTTCTTGAATAGGGAATTAGTTTCTCCGTTGTAGTCTGTAAGATTCCACTCGTCAATCTCGTTATCGAAGTTAAGTGTAAATGCTGGTGCTGTAGTAGAAGTTCCGCTCTCACTTGTATTTGATGGTTTCCAATATGAAGCAAGACCTTTATGAATACCATTACCATAGAAGTTTATTCTATCATCACCAGAAAGACCAGTTATTCTTATGCCATAAAAAATGAGTGGTTTAGTTAGTATAGGTTGATAATTAGCTGTAGGCTGTGGTTCTGCATCAGCATTAGGCTTAAAGTTATCTCCAGCAGAATAACCCCATTGTATTTCAGTCTCATCTCCATTATCTTCATCAAATAGCCTTTCAAACTTAAAATGCTCAAATGGAAGTTTAACTTTATACGGCTTACCTCTATCCACATCTAATGGTCTGAACTCTTCATCACCAAATATATGGTTAAACGACTCTTCGTGTTGTTTCATAAGAAGTGTCTTTGGCTTCTCATATTCAAAGTCTATCTCACTAAATGGTATAGTAGATTCAACATCGTGCTCTGATGAATCAACATATTTTGTTATATCAAATATCTTTGGATTGTCATCGTAATAATCATCAAGAGGTAGTATTCTGATTTTATCGTAATCTGCATCAGACTCATCATCCACATAATATATTGTCAGATTAAACATTTTTAATATACCTGATATAAAATCTATAACCTTCATCTTTGGCATCTGGTCTGCTATGATTATTTCAGATAAAACATTTTGACTTGCTGGAGTTGTAGTCCATATTTCACTACCAAAATTACTATAACCAGCAACAGTGAATGTTAATGTTGGCGTAAAAACAAAAGCCTGTCCAGATGTTATAACTTTAAAGGTATGAGATTTAGACGCAAACGAATATCCTCCTATGCCAACATAAGAAATACTTGTTGTTGATGTACCTATATTATTCACCTTTTCCGCTACAACATTACCATCTCTTAATATCTGAACAGTATATTGGGTGCTTGTGTAAGATGAATCTGGAACTATCTCAAGAGAATATGCCAATGTAGCTGAAGGCGTAAGTACCGCTCCGACATTACCTGTTAAACCTAATTCCTGACCATTTGGATTCAACAAACTCAAATAAGTTGGCGATGAATTTGTCCAAGTTCCAAGTATTTTTATTCTATCTTCAGCACCTTCATCTCCACCTAATATACCTTTATTTTTGCTTAACCACATATATAGATTATCCATAGGCGTAGTGGATAGGAAGTCTGAATCAACAAATTGTATTCCGTATTTTGTTTCTATAGCATCTATTATTTTCTTTACTTTTAGTGCTGGTTTTAGGTCAGATGGCTCTAATGCAACATCCCTGTTGTGAGTGTTTCCTCCTGATGAGAAAAAATGTAAATCACCAGATATAGTGTTTTGATTATGACTTGTGCTTGAGTTAAAATACAATCTCTTTGTGTGTGTTATAAGGGGATATATAACATCACCAGCACTCAATCCTGTGGTGAGACCTGTCTCTACGTTTAAATCACTATATTCGTGGTCAAAAGAACTAAATCCTAATTGACTGAGCTCATCATCGCCAAATAAATCAGTTAGCGTTACTGTATTACCGAAGAATGTAACATTGTAAGCATACGCTTTGTTATTCTTCATCTTTACTCCATTCAAAAATACTTTGCCTCTTCTAAAGGGTATATAATTTATTTCTAATACAGCCTCTACTTTCTTTCGAGCATCAAATGCGCCCTCAGATATAAAGTAATTATAAAAGTGCTTAAATATCTTATTATTCTTTTTAGAAGCAGGTAGAGTGAATGACTGAGAGAAATCAGTAAATACTTTAGATATATCACGAATATCCTGTATCTTAGATGTAACAGAGATTGTTTCATCCTCAAACAAGTCCACTTGCTGAAATACATTGTCAGCATCTTTTATATATAGTATAACCTTATTCATTATCGAATAGTGTTTATCTTATCAAACGCAAAGTCAAATTCTACTGTGTAGTTTACGAGCTTATCATTAACTCTTGTCTTAAATTGTAATGACTGTGTTTTTGGGCGCAAAGGCAAATAGCTTGATGAGTCGTCTGGGTCTTGCATCCAAACAAGTTCAGACAACATAAGTTGTCTAAATACTTCGTTAAATGATTCGTCTATATATCCAGTATTCATTACAATACTTTCTTTACCTACTAAATCTAAAGTTACATCTTGATGACCTGATGTGTTGTAACTTGGCGTAGATGTGGAAAAATCCATAACAGAAGCCTTATATGTATTTGAACTTGCTTCTATAGATTCATTACTTCTCTTGTCAAACCATAACTCCTGAAGTACTCCGAACTTATTTATAAATGTTACCTTGATTGGCGTATATTTACTACAATCTAAATCATATACATTTATAGTTTCTGTTACAGCTCCAGAGCCATAGTTTGAAACAACTTCAACTTTATTGAACGCCGATGGTGAGATTGGAACACCAGAATATGATATTTTATCAAGTGAGTTTGTTGTTTCTTGTACTGTTACGGTATAAACTAAGGATGAACCATTATAGTATTTAACAAGTGTATCATTTGTATTATCCCTAAAAATAGGTATGGCTATGTTTTCATCAGATGGTCTGTATATAATGGTATTAGATTGCATATAACCTATATCGAGAACTGGATTTGCTCCCTCATCAAAATAACCATATCCATCTACAGCTAAATAATCTGTACTTGAAGCGCTACCTATAATAGTTCCAGATGAATCTTTTTTAGTGATTGTAGTTCTTATCCAAACACAATTTGTGTCAGAAGAACCACTGTAATAATCATTCAGTATATAATCTCTTATAAGCTCAGATATTTCAAATACAACGTAATTATTAGTTTCAAGCTCTGATTTAGTTACAGTGTACTTTAAGTCAGATGACGACGGAGATGACTGATAAGCGCCAGAATATATATACAACTGTAAAGTTGCAGTTGCGAGTGAAGAATCTGATACTTTTATATAATACGGACTTCTTGTATTTATTATTGCCTCCATTTTATTTCTTTAGTTCGTAAGTGTTTCCCTTTTTAATATAACCAAGACTAACCATAACTGTATCTAAGTTATCTGTTACATCTGCTTTTAGTGGTTGCACTATTCCTTCAGCTATCTCTGGCAGTGCTCTCTCAACTACCTCTCCTATGAAATTAGCTGGAGCGATACCATCTGCACTTATCTTTTTGGCAATTAGGTATGCAAGTGAATTTACTTTAGCGTCAGATAAACCTTGACCTTTTGCGTCTTTAAACGTAACTGGCTTTTGTCCAATCCATCTTTTAAGCGCACCTATGTTTGGAGTAAATCCATCCGTACCTTCGTCAACGTACTGCAAATAAGCCTCTCCGTGTAAATTTATTTCATCTTTATTTCTACCGAATTTAGCCTCAAGAGAATCTCCACCTTTACCAGATGCTTCTACTTTTGCATTTATACCAGAACCTCTTGGTCTTGATTTAACGTAAGAATCAAGAAAGTACTTTATAAGCTCGTTATCAGCGAAACCCTTTAGATATGCTCTTGTATTTTTAAGTTCTATATCCATTATCTACAAGCGTCTCCTGTTGCGTTAATAAGCTGCATATCCGTATTGGCGGTCTCTATAACTAAATCCATACTCCAACCAGCTAATAGATTCTCAAACCTGTCTTCAAACTGAGTGGCAGATGCGTCAGAGATAAGTTGGTATTTGTCGGTATATAAATCGCCTCTACGCAAAGATGATTGCAATCCATTGATTACTGTAAGCTGAGTGTTAAATACATCGTGCTTATTGTCTAATCCTCTATAGGGGTTTGAACTGTCTACAAATCTATCTTCTTTATCTTCATTTACGATGTCCATACAAATCACTTGCAAAGAGAACGTCATTATGTGCTCAGAGAAAGTTACATTCTGCACATTAACGTGCGCCAGTGGGAATATAGTTTGCTTGGACAAGTCCACTTTAAATATATCGCCAAACGTAACGGTATTGACAGATGGACTACCATCAAGATATGTATTTAGTTTGTCTATTAAATCGTAATATGCTCTCATCGTTTATATGCTTTCTTAATCATCATAGATTCTAATTCGTTTTTCTCTTTTTCAAATGTTAGGTAGGTGAGGCATTGGAAGAGTGGACTTTCGGTAACTTTATTGAATTTAAGGACATCCCCTTGAGCAAGTGCGTAAATTGATTGATACCAACCCCACTTTGAGCCAAAGTTTGCTTGAGCAGATAAGTCTGTTCCTCCGTCAGATTTTTCTGTATAAAGGTCGGAATAGCTTTCAGTAACTCCATCCCTAAAGCGTAAAAAAAAACCATAGAACTCATAGCTACATCGAGTGGCATCTCTTTCATTAGTTCAGATACCTCATCACTTGGTTCGTATGGCGCAATCGTATATTTCTCTCTACTCTTAAAGTTGACTGGTCTGTACAGCACTGCCATAGCTTTGTGCATTGTTTGCCAATCAGTAATACCATTCTCTATGTCAATATACTCGCCAAGAGATATACGCTCTAAGCTTGGTATAAAGCCCATATCTACGTTAAGTAATTTGAAGTGACGAATAATATCAGGCTTCTCTTCAAACGCCTTGTTAATGATTGTAAGTACCTTTTCCGCCTCAGCTAAAGGAATCTTTAATACGTCTTTGAATTCAACATTACAGAATATCTCAATAGTCTTTAGATTGATAAACTCTGCTGCGTTCTCGTCATCTTTGTTCTGGTCAAGTATCTTTAAGTATTTCTGATACTGTCCAAGTGTTATGTCAGAAAGTGCGTCTGGAACTGATAGTTCTATTTGTACGTTATTCGCCATATTAAATTAACTTTTATGTTTATTACTGTTTCTCCAACTGTCTGTATGGCACAATATATAATACATTAGTATAGTAAAGTACATTGTATTATATATAGTACATTGTATAGTAGTGTACATTCTATTGTATAAAAAGAATATATATACATTGTACTCTACTATACATTGTATTATACTGACAACTTGTTTCCGTTGTAGAAGTGTCTGTATAACTCCCATACTTTATCAGACCACTCATCCTTATCGTATAGTTTGGGCGAAACTATCTTTGATGCGCCATTATCAATAACTATCTTGAACTGTGTGGCAGATGGGATTGGGTAGATTCGTATGTTTCTTTCCAGACACCAGCTAAATGCTTTTAAGGATTCTGGGTGATTCTGTAGATTGATTACTTTTTTCTTGCGCTTTGCCATAATACAAATATACGAAATACCTATTAGATTCACAAGGGTATTGAATTCAGTTGGCAGATGGAGATTGAGGTATGTATAGAGTTGGGGTATATTAGCTGACGGGGTATCTTCATAGGGAGAGTAGTCAATAAAACCCTCATAAACGCATTTTAAGGGCTATTTAAGAGACTTTTGCGTATTGTGTGGTATGTTGGTATGGTTGGGAGAGAGAAACGAGCTAAGAATGAAGGAAAAATATAC
>WLWE01001333.1_pt1 | contig 18540 bp, 20 predicted proteins | sample 6718301 | NCBI WGS metagenome assembly WLWE01 (sample SAMN12718691, study PRJNA515312) | sponge metagenome | isolation source: marine sponge | host: Mycale hentscheli | place: New Zealand: South Island, Marlborough, Capsize Point | collected 2003-05-01 | reverse complement strand
CAACAGTAGAACAAGAAAAGGCAGATGCAGAAACTAAAAAAATTAACGACAAAGCAACTGCTAAATCTAAATTAAAAGCATTAGGTTTAACAGACGATGAAGTGGAAGCATTACAAGGATAATTATGGCAGACGGAACATTAAAAGTAGGAACAATAACAACTAGCTCTGGATCAGGGACTATTACACTTGGTCAATCTGGGGAGACTTTAAATGTAGGTACAGGAGTAGTCTCAAGACTTGGAAAATTTGAATCGCAACTACTTCATGTAAGAGATGAGAAAGCAAATGGCACAGCTGGCGGTACAAATATCGCAGGTGTAAATATAAGAGATTTAAACACAATTAAAACAAATGAAATTACTGGTGCAAGTGTATCTTCAAATCAAATAACACTTCCAGCAGGAACTTATTATATAGATGGTTCAGCACCAACTTATAGAACTGGTTATAGTCATGTATATTTATATAATGTTACAGATAGTGCTAATGAAATTTATGGTTACAATGATTATGCAAACCCAACCGATGGTGCTGGTAGGTCACATGTTGTTGGAAGATTTACAATATCTTCACAAAAAGTTTTTGAATTACGAAATTATGCTCACACAGTATTTGCAACCTATGGTTTAGGATTATTTACGAATTATAATTCTTTACCATCAACTTACGCAGAAGTTTTAATATGGAGAACAGCATAATGAAATACGCATTAATAGAAAACAATGTAGTTAAATTAATATCTTATGAACCAACAGAAGGTTTCGTTGAAGTATCTGATAACGTCTTTGCAGATATGGTTAAAAAAGAAGATAGAACATTTGATTACACAGATGAGTTTAAAGAAGCACACACAGGAGATTTATAGTAATGAGCAGTATTTTAAAAGTAGACCAGCTTCAGGATTCAGGGGGAAACAATATTATTACCTCAAACGGTTCTGGTACATTTACTAGCAGTTTGCCTAATACTGGAATTACAATGGCAGACCAATGGAGATTAACAAGTTCTTTTAATTTTGGTACAAGTGGTTCTGATATAACTTCTAATTTAGAAAGAATAGATAATACTGGTCAAGGAACATTAGGAACTGGAATGACAGAAAGTTCTGGTATATTCACTTTTCCACAGACAGGCATTTATAGAGTAGAGGCTGATCTTGGTTTTGTTCCTCTTAATAATTCGTCTTGGGTTTATGGTATAATAAAAGCAACAACAGATAACTCTAATTATACAAATTTAGCAGGTGTTTATCATGGTCAAATAAGTGGTTATTATTTAGCTTCTCATAATGCTACTTTAGTTGATGTTACAGATACCTCTAATGTTAAAGTTAAATTTCATTTAGATGCTCAAGCAGGAACAATAACAATTCTTGGAAGTACAACACTTAATCATAGTTATTTTTCTTTTACAAGATTGGGAGACACATAAAATGACAGATACAGAATATTTAAATTTAGCTTTAGCATCTATGCACATTGGACAATGGTTTGGTTTTAGTAGTAAAGAACAAAATTATTCTACTTTAATAGTACATGACAGTTCAATTACAAAACCTACAGAGGCAGAAGTAAATGCTAAAATACAAGAATTAAAAGACGCTGAACAAGCAGCAATAGATAAAAAAGCCTCTGGTAAACAGAAGCTAAAAGATTTAGGATTGGACGACGCAGAAATTAAAGCGTTGATAGGAGCATAATGGCGATAACAAGAATAGGAAACCCAGCACTAGCAGATATTCGTGAACCAAACTTTAGGAACATAGTGATTAATGGTGATCAATCTATTGCACAAAGAAGTACATCTACTGCTTCTATAACTACAAGTGCTTATCATACAGTTGATAGATTTCAAACTTTAATAAGCAGTTTAGGTACATGGACACAATCGCAATCAACAACAGTGCCTAGTGGTCAAGGTTTTGCAACATCTTTAAAGATGGATAATACTACTGCTGACGCATCTCCTAGCTCTGGAGATTACTGTATAGTAAGAACAAAATTTGAAGGTCAAAATTTACAATATTTAAAAAAAGGTACTTCATCTGCTGAAAGTTTAACTTTATCTTTTTGGGTAAGATCAAATAAGACTGGAACTTATATTGCAGAGTTATATGATTCTGATAACACAAGACAAAATTCACAATCATATACTATTTCTTCCGCTGATACTTGGGAAAAGAAAACTTTGACTTATGCTGGAGATACTACTGGTGCGTTTGATAATGATAATGCTTTAAGTTTATCAATTAATTTTTGGCTAGGAGCTGGAACAGATTTTACATCTGGAACTTTATCAAATAGTTGGTCATCAGTTACAGCTGCAAACAGAGCAGTAGGTCAAGTCAACCTTGCCGACAGTACAAGTAATGAATGGTATGTAACTGGAATTCAGTTAGAGGCAGGTCAAGTTGCAAGCGACTTTGAGTTCTTGCCTGTTGATGTGAATTTAGAAAGATGTTTAAGATATTTTGAAACTGGAATTGTAGGTGCAGCTGGTGGTCTATCAAGTGGTTCAGGTTATACAGGCAGTATGGTTAATTATAACACAACAAAAAGAGCAGCAGCAACTTTAACTCAATCCAGTCAAAGTCTTTCACAAGTTTATAATAATACCATTATTCTAGGACAAACAGGCGCATACAATGTTAATGATGTAAATGGTTTTTATCATAGAGCAATTAATGGTGGTGCGGCTACAAATTATAAATTTACTTACACAGCAGATGCGGAGTTATAATTATGAATAGAAATTTTACATCAGTTACAAAAATATATAGTGAAGAAGGAGAAAATTTTCTTTCTTATGAAGTAGTTGAAAATAGTATTACTAAAATCGTACCACTAGACGAAGCAAACACAGATTACCAAGCAATTCAAGAATGGGCTGCGATCGACGGCAATAACATCATCGACAACGGAGCATAGACCATGCTCGGCCTGACTACTTTATCCGGTGCTCCAATAGCGACATCGTTCTTTAACCCAAATGTTTTAGTTAATGTAACCGGTAATCAACTATCCATTAGTGTTGGTACTGCTACAGCTACTACAAATGCAGATGCTAATCCTAGTGGTTCTCAAGTAAGTCTTGGAGCAGGTACAGTAACTGTTACAGGAACAGCACTTGTTTCTCCAACAGGTTCACAAGTAACTCTTGGAGTAGGAAGTCCTTCAGTAATAATAGATGTAACAGCAGCGGTTACTGGAAATGCATTGACCTTATCAACAGGAAGTGTTACAGTGACAGGAACAGCATTAGTGAATCCAACAGGTTCACAATTAACGGCAAACACAGGAGAACCAGGGGTTATTACTTGGAATGAAATAATACCAGGTGTAAATATGACTTGGACAAATATTGACCCTTATTAATAAATTATGGCATCATCTTACTCAACAAATTCAAAATTAGAACTAGTAGCAACTGGAGAAAAAGCCGGTCTATGGGGCACAATTACTAATACAAATTTAGAAATATTAGAACAGTTATCTACAGGTTATTTATCTTCAGCACAGCTTGCAAGTGGTGATTTAACTTTAACTTTATCTAACGGCGCAACATCTAATGGTAAAAATTTATATATAAAACTAACAGGTACTCTTGGTGCAAATAGAAGTGTAACCATACCCGATGGTGCTGAAAGAATTATTATATTTGAAGATGCAACTAGTAGAGGATCTTCTGCTTTATATACAATTACAGTTAAAACTGTATCAGGGTCCGGGGTTGTATTACCAATAGGATCAACTTCTTTAGTTTATTCTGATGGCACTAATGTAAATTTAGGACTTAGAAACAAAGGTTATGTTACATTAAACTCTTCAACAATTACTGCATACACTGCAGTTGATGGTGATCAAATTTTAGTAAACACTTCAGCTAACCCAATCACGGTAACTTTACCTGCATCTCCAGCGGTTGGATCAGAGGTTACTTTTATTGATGCAAGAGGAACTTTTGCAAACAATAATTTGATTGTTAACAGAAACAGTCAACCAATAAATACAGGTACATCAAACCTAACACTAACCACTAACGGTCAAGCTTTTGCATTAGTGTATGTGGATGCAACAAGAGGCTGGGCTTACAAAACTAACACGGCATAAGGAGCACGGATCATGGCTCTAATTGATTTTAAAGTATTACCTGGAATCGACAAACAGGATACCGAATCTGGTGCAGAAAACAGATGGGTTGATTGTGATAATGTTAGATTTAGATATGGCTTACCAGAAAAAGTAGGTGGCTGGTCTTCTTTAATTACAGAATCTATAGTGGGAGTTGCAAGAAAAGAATTTGCTTTTGTCGATTTAGAAGGAAATAGATACGTTGCAATAGGTACTGATAAATTTTTACTTTTATATTTTGAAGGTCAACTTCATGATATAACGCCTATTAAAGCTGCAATATCAAGTGTTGTAATGTCTTCTTTAAGTGGATCACAAGAAGTCACATTAACTTTTTCAGCTGACCATGATTTAGAATCAGGTGATATTATTTTATTAGATAGTGTAAGTGTACCTAGTGGTGTTAATTTAACTAACGCTGCTTTTGAAGATAAACTATTTCAAGTTACAAAAGTAAGCTCTGCTAAAATTGTAGTTGTAACTGGAACAGAAACTGCAGACGGAACAGGTAACGGATCTTGTAGTGTTATACCTTATGAAAAAGTTGGTCCTGCTTCACAATCTTATGGTTATGGTTTTGGTATTGGTCAATATGGCGGAACAGTAGGTGGTGCACAATTAACAACTTTAAATGGTGCTTTACTTGCAGACACTGCGGGTACTGGTGGATCAGGAACTACAATTAATGTTGTATCAAATTCAGGGTTTCCAACAGCTGGAACTATACTAGTAGGAAATGAATTAATTAGCTACACTGGTAAAGGTACAAATACTTTAACAGGTATTACTAGAGGAGTTTTTGGAACTGCAACTGCCGGTACCTCAAATGGTCAAGCTCATTCAAATGGTGATTTGGTTACAGATGCTTCAAACTTCACAGGTTTTGGAAGTGCGGTCAAAGCCTCAAACGTAACTCTAGAACCTGGTTTATGGTCTTTAAGTAATTTTGGTCAAGTGTTAGTTGCAACAATTGCAAACAGTAAAACATTTACATGGAACGCAGGAGCTGCATCTCCTTTAACAGTTAGAGCATCAACTAGTACATCTAGTTTTTCTACATCAGCTAACCCAACTGCAACAAGAGTTACTCTTGTTTCACCTACAACACGTCACTTAATTCATTTAGGTACTGAAACAACTATTGGAGATAGTGCATCACAAGATGATATGTTTATAAGATTCTCGGATCAAGAAGATATAAATGATTATACACCTACAGCAATTAATAGTGCTGGTACACAAAGACTGCAAGATGGAACACGGATCATGGGTTCTTTAAAAGCAAAAGAAACTATATTGGTTTGGACCGATAATGCATTGTATACAATGAAATTTATTGGATCACCTTTTACATTTGGATTTGAACAAGTCGGTACTAACTGTGGATTGATTGGTAAGAATGCAGCTATTGAAATTGATGGTGTTGCTTTTTGGATGAGTACAAACGGTTTCTTTATGTTTGATGGTACAGTTAAATCTTTGCCATGTAGTGTTGAAGACTATGTATATGATCAAGCAGATACAACTAAAGGTCAACAAATATGTGCAGGTATTAATAATTTATTTACAGAAGTTGTTTGGTATTACCCATCAACTAGTTCTGAATATAATGATCAGTATGTTGTATTTAATTACGGAGAACCAATGAGAGGCGGAACATGGTACATTGGAACTGAAGCAAGAACGACTTGGATTGATGCATCGGTTTATCAAAAACCTTTTGCGACTAAATACAACTCAACACTTGATGGAACTTTTCCTGTAGTTATAGGTCAAGATGGTTTAGGTCAAAGTCAATTTTTTGAACATGAAGTTGGAACAGATCAAGTTAACCAAGATGGTAGTACAACAAAAGTTACATCATTTGTAAAATCATACGACTTCGATTTACAAGCAAAACAAACAAATGCTCAAGGTAAATCAAGTGGTCCTAGTGTTGCTGGAGAAACATTTTTAGCAATGAGAAGATTTGTACCAGATTTTAAAAACTTACAAGGCAATGCTAAAGTAACACTGGGTGTTAAAAGATATCCTCAACAATCAGATACAACAACAGCGTTAAGTCCCTTTACAGTTAATTCAACTACTGATAAAAAAGATACAAGAGCCAGAGGCAGGTTTGTTAATATTAAAATAGAAAATACTGATATTAGTGAGTCTTGGAGATTTGGTACACTTAGAATAGATATACAACCAGATGGTAGACGATAATGGCTAAGATTGTAATTAGACTTCCTGAACCTAAAGAAGACTATGAAGTGTCTAACCAAAAACAAATTAACAGAGCAATTTCTTTAATTGTAGAACAATTAAATTCTACATTTTTAAACGAGCAAAAACAAGAGCAAGAAAGGTTTGGTTGGTTTAATGGCTAATATATATTTAAATGCTAAAAAAGATTTAACAACTAATACAGTTACTACTGTATATACTGTTCCATCAAATTCTAGAGCAATATTAAAATCTATGTATGTATCTGAAGATACTGGAAATGCAGATACTATTACAGTAGTATTGTTTGCCGGTGATCCAGCAAGTGCAGATTCTTTTAGCTTATATAAAACTAAAGCTATTGGAGCTAATGCAACAGAACAATTAATAACAGAACCCATTATAATGATGGAAAACGAAGTACTACAAGTAACAGCAGCTACAGCAAATAGGTTGCATGTTACGTTGTCTGTGCTAGAAATAAATAGGGATTAAATATGTCATTTATAGAAACAGAAGCATCAGTAAGATACGAAACAGTTAATGGTAAAAAGACAATGATTATTACACCTAAGTGTGAGGTTACCTTAACTAATATGAAAACAGGTCAAGAATATATGTCAGACGCAGAGTCAGATGCTGATGTAGACAACCCTGAAACAGAGACTAAAAGAGAAGATATACGTAGAGACGTTAAAATAACAGTAGAAGAATTTAACTTAGGAGCAGGTTCTGAGTTGTAAAACTTAGGATTTTTATATAAAATAGAACGATGGCAATAACAAACGCACAACAATACCAACAACTTGTAAACAAACCAGCAAATGGTAAACGACCAGGTTATAGAGGTCCAGGTGGTTATCAAGGTAGTTCTGGTAGTAGTTCTAGTAGTTCTAGTAGTTCTAATCAAGGACCAGCAGGTGGAGCCTCAGCTGGTGGTAATTATGGTGGTAATGTAAATGCTCAACAAACATATGGAGGAAGAACTTATGCAAATCAAAATTATGCAACGCAAGCATCTGTAAATGCTGCAAATCAAAGAGCAGCACAAAGAGCAATTGCGGCTAAAGCAAGAGCGGCACAAATAGCAGCAGAAAAAGCAGAAAAAGACAGACAAAAAAGAGAAGCAGATGCAGCTAAAGCAAGAGCTAAAGCTATAGCAGATAAAAAAGCTAAAGACCTTTCTAATCTAAGTAAAAGTAAAACTAGTAAATTTGGAACTGTTGTAGGACCAAATAAAAAAAGCACTCTTGATAAATTTAAAAGTATAAAAGGACAAACAGCAAGCATAAATCCCGATGAATTTTTAGATTTTAAAGAAGAAGAGGAGTTTTCTTTGGCTGATGATATAGATGCAATTAATAATTTTTTTGGTACAAAAAATAAGATTACTATTGATGATCCAAATTTAACAGCAAGTTTAGATGATGATACAAAAAAAGGAATTAGATCACTAGATCCAGATGATTTTAGAGAACAGTTTGGTAAAAATTATACTGTTAAAGGCAAAGCTCCTATAACAGGAGATCTAAGTAGTGAACTTCAAACTTTTAATACAAGTAAAGCAGTAGGAGATACTCCAATTGATGAAAAATTTACAGGAACATTAAACGAAAGAGAACAAGCATTACAAGATTTTTTAAATAAAAAAAATAAAGTTCCTTCATTAGGTATATTAAGTAAAGTGTTTGAAAAACCATTACAAAAAATTTCTGATATTAGTAGTGAAAAATATAGAGATTTTTTTACAGATGTAATTAGAGCAGGGAAAATACCTGGATTAGATTTTGATATGAGTGCGAAAGAATTTGAAAAACAATTTGATAAATATAAAGATAATAGAGCTAACAACAGAATAGATGCATATGGTAATCCATTAGGTAACAGAACTTATGATTCTTCAGGTAATTTAAGTGGAGGTGGAGACAACGACGGAAGTAATCAACTTCCACCAATTATTTCACAACAACCAATAACACCTGTAACACCAGTACCTGTTGTAGGATCTACTACAAGTAGCGATCCTTTTACCCTAGCTCCAAGATTCATGGGCTCTATATTTGATTTTAGTGGTGGAAGAACATTAGCTGCTGATGGTGGTATGATGATGAAAAAAGAATACAGAGATTTATTAGAAGAAGATGAGATGGAGGATCCAACTGGAGGGATCATGGACCTTGAATCAGGAAGACAGATGTATTTCTTAGGTAAACTAGTTAAGAAAGCAACACGTGCAGTTAAGAAAGTTGCTAAGTCTCCAATAGGTAAAGCTGCTTTATTATATGGTTTAGGAAGTTTAGGAGCTGGTGCTTTGGGTAAATATAATGCAGGAACAGGATCAGGATTTTTTAGTGGTCTAAAAGGAAAATTATTTGGACAAGCAGCTTCAAAAGCAGCAGGTCCTATGAAATATTTACAAGGAACTCCTTTTACTAAAGGTTTATTTGGTAAATTAGGTCTTACAACAGGTGGTGGATCTATGATGCCAACATTAAAAGGTGGTTTAAGTTTAGGATTGGGAATTCCTTTTGCTCTAGATGCATTAGGTGTAGGTAAAGAAGAAGAAGATGAAGTAGATTTAGATTCATATTATGCATCACAAGGATTAGATATTGATGCTATTAGAAATAGTCCTTACCGTTATTTAGCACCTAGATCTGTAGGAACAAAAATGGCAGCTGATGGTGGTTTGATGAGAACAGGTTATCAAGAAGGTGGAGATGCAGAACCAGTGGCCAAGAAGACTATGCCATTAATTGACATGGATGGTATGGAAAAAGATTACAGAGAAGACGGAGGGTTCGTTCCAATAGGTAGAATGGAAAGAGCAGATGATGTGCCTGCAAGATTATCTAAAAATGAATTTGTGTTTACTGCAGATGCAGTTAGAAACGCAGGAGAGGGAGATATAGACAAAGGTGCAGAAGTCATGTATAACATGATGAAAAACCTCGAATCCGGAGGTGAAGTATCAGAAGAATCGCAAGGATTAGATGGCGCTAGAGAAATGTTTCAAACATCTAAAAGACTAGAGGAAGTATTATAATGGCAACACAAACCACAATATCAAGACCAGCACCATTTGTAGAAGATTTAGGAAAAGATTTAGCCAAACAGGCCGTAGCCCTTACAGGAGTTCCTGTTGTATCAGGTGGTATTGGAAGTTTAACACAACAAGCGGGAGAAACCGCAGCAGGATTTAAAGCAAGACAAAATGCTGCAAGAGCATTTACAACAAGACAAGAAAATTTAGCAGGACTTGCACCACAAGTTGCAGGTCAAGATGCATTACAAAAACAAGCACAAACTTTAGCACAACAAGGTGTTGGATCTTTTCAACCTTTTTTAACAGCTGCACAAGGTGCAACAGGACCACAAGCTTTTCAACAGTTTATGTCACCATATCAACAACAGGTAATGGATACTTCTTTAGCTGAGTTTGATAGAAACTCAGCAATACAACAAAAACAAATTGCAGATCAAGCAGTATCTTCTGGTGCATTTGGTGGTGGACGAGAAGGTGTTATGCAAGCAGAGTATCAAGCAGGTTCAGATAGAAACAGAGCAGCACTACAAGCAGGATTATTACAACAAGGTTTTGGTCAAGCACAACAAGCTGCACAACAACAATTTGCAAATCAAATGGGATTAGCTTCTGCATTACCTGGATTGCAAGGAACAGATATTTCACGTTTAGGTTCATTGGGCGCATTGAATCAAGCGCAAACACAAGCGGGTCTAGATGCAACTAGAGAAGCAAACAGAATGGCTGCTTATCAACCACAAGAACAATTACAAAACTACGGTAACCTTGTTACAGGAATCATGGGTGGAATGCAGGGATCAGGAACACAGTCTCAACAAATACCTAACCCAACATTCTTACAAACTGCACTAGGTGCAGCGGCTACTGGAGCAGGGATATACGGCGCATTAAAATAATATGAACAGAACTTTAAAAAGACCAATGTTTAGAATGGGTGGTTCTACAAACTCTGGTATTACATCAGGGTTAGATAAACCTAGACAAAATTATAGAACAGCGGGAAGCGTAAATCCTTTACAACAATATCCGACAGATTTTTTTCCATCATTAGGAGTTAGACAACAAGTAGAAAAAAATACTTCTAATAACATGCAATCAACAGGAGACATGGCTGTCGGTGGGATGAGCGAAGCAGATTTAATCGCACGAGCTAGAGCGCTTGCAGAGGAAAATACCTCATCAAATGATATGTCTAGAAGAGAAATAATGTCTAGATTTTTAATACCATTTGGTTTAGATTTTGCATCTAGATCTCCTTCTGGTAGTGGTCTTAGTGGTTTAGTTTCTACAGCAGCTGAATCGGCTAAAGGACCAACAGCGCAATTATTTAAAGATATAGATAAAAGAAGAGATGATAGAACTGACAGGGAGTCTGCTCTTTTTGGTGCTCTTCTGTCTTCAGGTTTAAATGAAAGAAGACAAGATAAAAAATTAGCAGCTCAAGAATTAAAAGATAGTAGAGAACTATTAACTTTATATGACAATGAATTAGGAAAAAATGTAATTGTTAAAGCTGCTGATGTGTACAATGATTTAACAAGATTTGGTCCATCTAAAAAAGATCAACAAGGAAAGACTTTTGAAAAATTAGAAGTGGCAAATCTAATAGACGAAAAGATGTCTGAGATATTTGATTTAGAAGCCAAAAAAATTAAAACAGCAGAAGATGAACAAGCTATAGCACAAGCCAAAGGTGTTTTAGAATATTTAAGAGGTAATAAAAATACAAATGCTTTTTCTAACTCTATATTAAAAGATCAAGAGTATCTTAGCACTCTTAGAAGTAAAATTAAAAAGAAATTAAAAACAACCGAAAAGTTTTCAGAGTCTAACCCATCTACAGATTTGATGCTTCAAGAAAAAATAGATGATGCTTTAGAATATTATATAGAAAATGGTTCTTTTCCACCGGATCTAGCATTGGCTGAGGGTGGTAGAGTGGAATATCAAATGGGTGGTGATGTAGACCCTATAGCTGATGTTGATCCTAAAATAGATTATGAAACACTAAGAGCCAGATTACCTAGAGAGATATCAGATGATATTGTAACACTCATAGCATCTAGCCCTGAGGCATTAGAAGATTTTGCAATTATTCAAACACAACAAGATGTTGTTAATTTTAACAATAAATATAACGTAGAATTAATATTACCAGCGGAGGCGTAAAATGGCCGATTCTGCATTAGAACGATATCTCAAAGATAAACAACTTCAGAATACTCAACCTGGAAACAATAAAGATATAGAAGAAATAAAAGAATCTTTTCAAGAAACACTAACAGGGTTAACAGAACCAAAAGCACCGGTAAAATTTTTTAGATCTCTTTTTCCAAAGAAAACAAAAGAAGGTAAGATTGAAGATACTAGTGCATTAAGATTTGGTTTATTTTTAAATCCACAACTTAGAACAGCAGCTTCTATAACTGCAGGTGAAGATATAATTAAAAAATTAGAAAGTGAAGATGACAAAGATTACATTTCAGGTTTAGATGAAGTTAGAAAAGGAATAGAAACAGGTGTTTTTGATCTTGCAAAAGGGACGGGTAGTCTATTATTTTCTGGAACAGATTTAGCTTTTGATACAGATTTTCAATCTGCATTTGAAGAATTTATGGAGGATAAGGAACCGGACAGGCCTGAAACATGGAGAGGTGAACTTGTAGGTTTATTAACTCAATATGGTGTTCCAGGTGGTCTCATTCAAAAAGTTATAAACAGGATACCAAAAGTTGCAAAAATAAAAAATGCAATAAGCAAAATGAAAGGTATTAAAAAACCTGTAAGCACGGTAGCATCTAGAGTGGTAGAAGGAGCAACAATAGTAGGTGCAACAGACTTTATTGCATCTGAACCTGAAAGACCTTCTATATTTTTTGAACCAGAAAATACAGAAGGATTAACTGGCAGAAAAAAAGCTGCAGCCGTATTTAGAAATAAGATAAAATATGGTGCTGAAGGAGCTACAGTCGGTGGTGGATTTCCTATCGCAGGTAAAGCTATAGCTCTTGGTTATAGATATGGTATCAAACCTGTAACAAAGACGACGGCCAGTCTTGGTGCAAAAGCAGTAGATGCTGCAGTATTTAAACCCATATTGTATTTAGGTGGTACAAAACTAGGTGGTGCTGTAGCAAGCGGCACAGCAAAAACCGTTAGTGGTGCAAGTAAATTTGTATTATCAAAAGCTGCAAAACTTGTTGCATCAACCTTAGATAAAGATCTTATATACAAGGGTAAGTTAGTTGGCCAGCTGCCACCATTCGAAAAATGGAGACTAGGTAGTGTGACATCTAGAGATCCAGAAACCAGAGGATTAAAAAGATTAGATAACATCTTATCTTATCTAAGATCTTTTGGTAAAACTCCAAAAGACATAGAGGGAGTGAATGAGGCTGTTGCCTTGTTTGTAAAGAGTAGAGCCAGAAAGATAAATAAAACAATGGAGAGTCTGGATAAAAAAGCCTATGATCTAGCAAAAGGTTTTGAAAAACAATATAATAATCTAGATCAATCTCCCGCACTACAGAAATATTATCTTGATTTAGTAGAAGATTTTTTAAGAGGACAGAAAAAATTAAAAGATTTACCAACAGAATTACAACCATTGGCAAATGATGTCAAATCAGAGATTAGAAAGACAATGTCTGAATTTAAAAGTCTATTACCAAAAGGTAAAAAAGGTGATGATTTAATAAAAGAATTAGAAAAAATAGAGGTAGGAAATGTGGGTAGTTATCTTGTAAGATCATTCTCGACTTTTACAAATCCAAATTATCTTCCAGACAAAAATGTTTTGAATAAAGCTATAGACTATTTGGCTAAAAATGTGATCAAAGGTGAGTTGAGAAAAGAGGCAATAAAAGATTTTCCAAAATTATCAACAAATGATGCTATAAGAGAATCAGCTGCAAATCTGGCAGAAACTATTTTAAGAACAGGTAAGGCAGACGGAGTAAACCCTTTAAGACAATTAAAAGATATAGGTGAATTAATTAATTTTAAAGATTACAAGATTATAAAAACGGGAGAGGAATTACCTGTGGCTGTAAAAAATCTTTTGGGAACAGAAAAAAATTTAAAGAGTTCTGTATCATTAACTATATCTGAAATGATATCTGCAGCAGCGAATAAAAGGGCTTTGGATGTGATAGCTAAATCAGGCATAGATAATGGTTGGTTATTTAAAACAGCGAGTTCTGCAAGAAATGCAGGCATATTAGATCCACAACCGATAACTGAAATACCAAGATTAGGTAAGCTTTTAACATCAGATGTTTTAAATTTATATGCTTCTCCTGAATTTGTTCAAATGTTTAAAGGCTCTGGTGGTGTACTTGATAATCTTTTAGCAATACCAGCATACAGATTAATAATGCAAGGTAAAGTAGGTGTGCAGATTGGTAAAACATTATACTCTCCACAAACACAAGTAAGAAATGTTACATCAGCTGGTCTTTTTGCTTTTATGAATGGACATATAGGTGGTAAAGCAAGTGTAACCAATGCTATGAAGATGGTATTTGATGATATATTTGGTGCTGGTAAACAAGGTGTTGATGAAATTAAATTTAATGATTATGTTGAAAGATTAGTTAGACTAGGGGTTTGGGATGAAAACGTTGTTGCATCAGAATTAAAAGCAATAGTTAATCAAATAAAAAATAATCAAATAAATACTACAGATAAATTATTTGATAAGTTAATAAAAATGACACCTACAGACAAGGTAGCAAGATTATACGCTGGTGGAGATAACTTATGGAAGGGTTTTGGTTTTGAGTTTTACAGATCTGATTTAAGACTAGCTCTTAAAAATATGAACGATATAAAACAATGGTTTAAATTTATGGGTCAACCATTTGATGATGTAAATGTGGTTACAGGTGTTAAAAAAACTTTCGATGATGGTCTTGATGAGGCAGCAGCTTATTTATTAAGAAACACTTATCCAACTTATAGTAAAGTACCACCATCAATACAAAATTTAAGAAAACTTCCTATAGGATCTTTTATATCTTTTCCTGCAGAAATTTTAAGAACAGCAACAAATGCTTTATCTATTGGTTTAAAAGAAGCAGGACATTCAAACCCTGCTATAAGACAGATGGGTTTAAGAAGATTAACAGGAGCATCATTAACAAATTTTGCAGTTGGCACTGGACTTGTATCTACAGCTCAATATTTAACCAACTCCACAGACTCACAGTGGGATGCTTATAAAAGATCAGGAGCTGCTGTTTGGGATTCAAGATCAAAACTATTACCGATTAAAGGGTGGAAAGAAGGTGAGTCAGCTGCTATAAATTTTTCTTATTTTTCACCTTATGATAGTTTACATGCACCTTTTGCAGCGGCAATAGCAAAAGCTAGAGAACAAAATTTAAATCCACAAGAAACAGAAAAATATGTTTTGGATCTTATGTTTTCAGAAGATGGTCCTGTATTTACTTTCTTAGAACCTTTTATTACAGAACCTATTGGTTTTGATAGATTTATAGATGTAACAACTAGAAATGGTAGAAAAGATCAAGGTGGTACAGTTTTTTCAGCATCAGATGATTTAGGTGCAAAGTTTGCTAAATCTTTTGCATATGTATTAGATGGTGTTCAACCAGGAGCAACAAAAAGTGCAGATAAAATATCTGGAGCTTTAAGTTTAGATCTTACGAAAGGTGGCGCACCTTTAAAATTATTTGATGAATTACTTGCTTTGTTTGCTGGTACCAGAATTATAAGAATCGATGTAAAGAAAAGTTTAAAATATCAAGCAGCAACTATGAATAGATTATTAAGAGCTGTTGATGAGAATGAACAATTTTATAATGTAGATAATTATGCAAAAAATACTCCAAACGACATGATAAGAACTTTTGAAAAAATGCAGAACGAGGCATTTAGAATACAAAAAGATATGTTTATTAGAATAAAAGATTTTGAACTTTTAGATTTAGATGAGGATGCAATAAGAAAGATATTAAAAAATGCAGGGGTGTCTAGAAAAGTTAGAACTAATTTAATCAATGGTGTTTTTACTCCTGTTAATTTTTCTAAAAAAAGATTTGAAACAAAAGTAAATACAATAGAATCAGAATTAAATAAATTAGCTACAGAAGATAGACAGTTTTCTTTAAATGAAGATTTTGTATATCCCAAAGAAGAATTAAAAGAAGTAATAGAAGATTACAGAGGTAAAGAATTTTTTACAGAAGATTATGATCCTGAAACATATGATTATAAATTAGATAAAAATGGTAGAATAATATTTGATAGCCAAGGTGATCCTGTAAAAAAAGATAGAACTCTTATAGATCGAATACCTCCTGTTATAAAAGAAGGTTTTCAAAAATTAATATCTCCTTTTGAAGGTAATATAACTACGGGAGCTTTACCAAATACGCCACAACCTGTTGTGCAAACAACAAAAAATGTTAACCCTCAAACAGGGTTGACAAGAACAGAGAGTGCATTACTATCACCTTCAGAACAAGTTATTGCGAGACGAACATGATGATAAACAAAATTAAAAATTTGGGCGGTGTGATAGGTTTATCCTATCGGGTTTCTTTTGTAGCGGGGGTTACAAAATAATGGCTAGAAAATCTGCATTACAGAAAATAGAAGACCATGAAAAACTGTGTCGGATTATGCAGAAACAAACTTTTGATCAAATCAAAGAAGTTAAACAAAGATTAGAACGGATGGAGAAGATGATAGTAGGTGGAGCGTTTGGGATATGTGTTGCTCTCTTATTAAACATGCTTAGATAAAAATGCAACTCAGTAGAAATTTTTCCCTTCAGGAATTAACCAAGTCAGATACAGCCATACGTAAAGGTATTGACAATGAACCCAACGCTGATCAGATAGATAAACTAAAAGCATTGTGTGAAAATATTTTACAGCCAGTAAGAGATCAATTTGGTAGAGTAAAAGTAACCAGCGGCTATCGTAGCCCTGAGTTGTGTGTTGCCATCGGCAGCTCGATCAGTTCACAACATGCAAAAGCTGAGGCCGTTGATTTCGAATGTCTTGGAGTCGACAACGCTGAAGTAGCAGACTGGGTTAAAATGAATTGTGAGGTAGATCAATTGATCCTCGAGTACTACACCCCAGGCGAACCTAACTCGGGGTGGATACATGCAAGCTACATACCTTTTAATCCAAGACATCAATATTTACGAGCATATCGTGAAGATAAAAAAACTAAATACAAACCTATAATTGGAAAAGCAGTGGACCTAGTTTAGATCCAGTCTTTTAACTCTTCACCCATAACTTCAGATGCAATATTTATTTTATCTCTTAAAGCCTTCACAATCTTCTCATCGACGGTATCCTCGCAAATCAGATCGATGTAAGTCACTGTTTTCTTTTGTCCTATTCTGTGTGCTCTGTCTTCTGATTGTAATCTCTTTTCTAGATCATAACCATTAGAATAATAGATAACAGTATTAGCTTGAGTAAGTGTAATACCATAACCACCTGTTTGAGGTGTACCTACAATAAATCTACACTTAGGATCATTTTGAAATTTACGAATAAAATCTTGTCTATCTTCTTGTGGCGTTAAACCATAGTAATGAACATACGAATCTTTACCATACACTTTAATTAATTTTTGTATAATCTCACCTACACTTAATTGATAGTTGGCCCAGATAATAACTTTGCCCTCAGTATCTTCCAAGATAGACATTAATTCATTAAGTCTGTTGCTGTCAACTTGTTGTGTGCTTCCATCATCAGCAGTTACATAACCACATGTAATTTGATGTAGTCTCATAAGTTGTGTCAACACAGTCATAGTAGTTGTAACCTTACCATTAAGCACAGTCATTGCTGCTTTTTTCATCTGTTCATAAACTTTCTTTTGATCTGGTGTCAATGTTATGTGACGTTTAATAAATACTTTAGGTGGTAAGTCTAGACAATCTTCTTTTAATACTCTGTAAGAAAATTGTTTTACAGTATCTGATAACTCTCCTAGATTTTGGAACTTATCTACCACTTGAATAGAACGTCCGTGTACATGCATTGTTTTCATTTCAGCATAACGGTTACGAAACGCGTAGTAAGAACTAAAGTCCAATAACCACGGATCAAGGAACTCACATTGTGTATACAAGTCTAATGGATTTTTTGTAATAGGAGAACCAGTCATAATTCTTTTATACTTAGCATTAACACCTATCTTAATAATATTTTTAGTACGTCTAGCTGTTGGTGTTTTAATAGTAGTAGACTCATCAATAGCCATCATAGCTTTGTGTGAGTTAATAAATTTAGTTGCAAACTTAACACCTTTGTCTGTTGATAATGCTTCAACATTCATAACTAAAACATGTAGTGCACTATCTATTTCAAATAGTGTATCTAATTTTTCTTGTTGTGTTTTTGTAATATTAGGTTGCCACAATACAGACACATTTTCTATATGGTCGGGTAAGTGTATAGGAAGTTCTTGTTCGTACCAAGTTTTAACAACACCTTTTGGTGCAATAATTAATACACCATCTATCTTGCCTTTGTCATATAACATAGCAACATTATCTATTAATACTTTTGTTTTACCTGTACCCATTTCCATAAAGTAGGCGTAGTTTTCTTTGTTCCAAGATTTTTCCAATGCAGTTAATTGATGTGCATAGGGTTTCGTTTTAAATTTATAATCCATAATTTATTTTCTTCTTTCTAGTTGACATTGATATAAACATGTTTATATTGTTTGTCAATGTCAGAAAGAAAAGTTTACGTAATACAAGAAATACCAGGTAGTAAAGCAGGTACTCCTAAAATAAATATTATGGGTGCAGCTGTTTATTCTACTACGAATGATTTTAATTTTTTATTACCAGAGTTTTCTCAAATGATTTTTTCTCCTGGTCCATTAATTTATAAATTAAGAAAAGGTTTAAAAAATTATACATCAGAAGATTATTTATTATTAACAGGTGATCCTGCAATCATTGGTGTTGCATGCTCTATTGTATCTGATATTACAAACGGTAAATACAAAGTATTGAAGTGGGATAAACAAGAAAGAAAATATTATCCTATTGAAATTAATCTATACGAGAAAGGAGAAATAGATGACAATTGATTTTGAAAAGGATCAACAAGATGCAATGAGTAAAACTGAAAACATTCAG
>WLWE01001324.1_pt1 | contig 18656 bp, 29 predicted proteins | sample 6718301 | NCBI WGS metagenome assembly WLWE01 (sample SAMN12718691, study PRJNA515312) | sponge metagenome | isolation source: marine sponge | host: Mycale hentscheli | place: New Zealand: South Island, Marlborough, Capsize Point | collected 2003-05-01 | reverse complement strand
AAGGAGATTACCATGACAAGCAAACAACTTCGCGTCAATTCTGACCTAATTAACTCACAACTGTATAAAATGTCTGTAGGCTTTGATAGACTATTCGACGACTTTTTTACAAACCCTGTAAACATTTCAGCACAGAGCTACCCACCCTATAACGTAGCCAAGGTAACAGATGAGGCGCTCCAGCGAGAGTACTATGAGATTACACTGGCAGTGGCTGGCTTTACTGAGACAGACATCGACATCACTGTAGAGAACAACCATCTCAAGGTGTCTGGTAAGTCAGGCGTACTTGCTGAAGAAGCAGGATTTAAAACAGAGTATATCCACAAGGGTATTGCCGAGCGTAACTTTACTCGCACCCTGCGTTTAGCAGAGCATGTAGAGGTAGATTCAGCCATACTGTGTGATGGCATCCTGAGAATCAAGCTCGTGGTAAATATTCCCGAAGAAGCCAAGCCCAAGACTATTAAGATTTCAAAGGCTTGATAATAACCTGGGGGAGGCAACTCCCCCATCAAGGACTTAACAATGGCATCAGAACAAACTGCAACAGGTACCAGATCAGCAACCCGTATCTCATACCCCAGCAAGTATAATGTAATCTTTCACAATGACGACTTCACTCCCATGGAGTTTGTGGTTAGTCTGCTTGTGGAAGTGTTCGACCGCACACTGGAGCAGGCCAAAGACATAACAATAAAAATACATGAACAAGGCCAGGCAGTGGCGGGCACTTTTTATTATGAAATTGCCGAACAAAAACAACAAGAGACAGTGGTGTTGAGCCGACACGCCGGACACCCACTCAAAGTAACCATCAAGGAGATTTAATAATGGCTGATATCAAAGCCCAAAGTTTCGCTCTGAGAGTGCCCAACACAGAGTTTGTGGCTCGTGAAGAGACAGATAACATGCCTGGTTTTGACTGGGTAACAAAAACATCAGCAGACATCTTTGCTGGACGCCGAGTAGCAGTATTTGCTCTGCCAGGCGCATTTACACCCACATGCTCAAGTACTCATTTACCAGGCTATGAAGCCAATTATGAGTTAATTCGTAACTGTAACATAGACGAAGTATATTGTTTGAGTGTTAATGACTCATTTGTCATGAACGCTTGGTTTAAATCTATGGCAGTAGAGAAAGTAAAGCCTCTGGCAGACGGTAGTGCCAAATTTACTCGTCAAATGGGTATGCTGGTAGACAAAGACAATTTAGGCTTTGGCATGAGATCATGGCGTTATAGCATGGTAGTCACAGACGGCATTGTGGAACGCATCTGGATCGAGTCAGGACAGTCAGACAATTTTGAGGCTGACCCCTTTGATGTATCAGATTATGAGACAATGCTTAACTGGCTACAAGGCCGCACACCATAATCCCAGGCGCCTCAGGCGCCTTTTTTATAACTAATTAAATGAAAGCAAAATTCCAGAAAGCATTTATGCAATGTGCTCATACATTTGCTGAATTAAGCCACGCAAAGCGAGCACAAGTAGGCTGTATTATTGTCAAACACAATCGTATTATTAGCATAGGCTATAATGGCATGCCCTCAGGCTGGGACAACAACTGTGAAGATGTCTACATAGAGCCAGACGGACACAGCCATAGTTTACGCTCAAAGCCCGAAGTCCTACATGCTGAAACAAACGCTATTGCCAAGGTAGCACAGAGTGCTGAGAGCGCGGCTGGTGCTAGTTTGTTCTGTACACACATGCCTTGTCTGGATTGTGCTAAAATCATACATCAGTCTGGTATATCAGATGTTTATTATGATGTTGACTATGTGGCTAGAAAAGGAAGTGGCAAAGAATTTATGATTAAATCAGGCATAGAGGTTAGACAGGTATGCGTTTAAACTACAAGGACTGTGGCACCATAGGATTTACCTGTAGTACCTTTGACTTACTACATGCTGGGCATATCACTATGTTAGAGGAAGCCAAACACCACTGTGACTTTTTAATTGTTGCTCTACAAACAGACCCCACTATTGACAGACCCGATAGCAAAAACCCTCCCGTACAGAGTATCGTAGAGCGACAGATACAATTAGCGGCAGTCAAGTATGTGGATGACATAGTAATATATTCTACCGAGCAGGATTTATGTGATTTATTATTAACTCTGCCCATTAATGTTCGTATCCTGGGAGACGAGTATGCCGAGTCAGAGTTTACTGGCAGGGATATATGTAAACAGCGTGGCATAGAACTATTCTTTAACAAGCGTGACCACTCATTCTCAAGCACTTCGCTCAGACAACGTGTAAGCAATGCTGGGCACTGAAGAATCCACACCTAGTTGTGCATACCTGGGTAGGCTGTCAGGCACAGAGACAGATGCTTGGATAAATCATGTAATAAAGAAAATTGTATCAGAAACCTTTGTTAACCCTGAAATAAAAAATATTGTGGCAGTGTGCATACAAGAGCTTGAGCTTGATATGGATTATCTCATAAATGTTACTCAGACACTCAATAAACTGGGCCATAAGTTAGATAATCATAAAGTACATCTGATATGTAACACGCCCAATACCAGAGTGTTTGAGACTCTGACTCGGCCTGAACACTTTGAGGTAACAGAGTTTCCACACAGATTTGGTATGTTTGAGGTGTGTGCATCAGAAATGTATTCAGACTCACCTCAATCAGTAAGCTGGAACTCTGCCAACACAGACATTGTGTATATGTGTGGCAAGAACGAACACGCACACAGAGTATTCCCTGTAATTAGTATCTCAGAGTCGGTATACAGTGACAACTTTAAGTATAGTTTCCTGAGACCATCAGAGCCCATAGCGCCAGACCAGTCAGAACAGATGGCAGTCATGGCACAAGGCTTTATTACAGCATATAACTTGCCAGAGTTTCAGAGTGTGCCAGAGTTTTATAACAGATATCATAGCATACTTGATGTGCCAGAGAGCGCCATGGTGATAGATGCTAAGTCTAAGTTTATAGTTAATAACCCACACACTGAGCAAGGCAGAGGCTATCAGCACTATACTGGCAGACCCATCAGAGATACTGACATATATAACTCAGGTGCATTGTTTGTGATATCAGAAACCACACAATGGCCAGGCAGTAGTAGTGACATTGCACAGTTACATCATAACACAGGCTGGTACACTGAGAAGACATACAGACACATCAACATGGGCCTGCCCATTATAGTTACCAACAGACCACACCTATGGCCATATCTGGTAAGCCAAGGCTTTAGAGACATTAGTAAGTTCCTGGGTCCTGACTATGAAAAATATAATCGTGAGATCTGTTCGAACACTGAACTTGATCAGTCATGGCACAGACCTGACCTTAGTAAATTATTAGTCGATAGTATTGATTATTTCTTTAATTATAAACTCACTAACCCTGATGAAATATCAGAAGCCTTGGAATACAACCGTAGACTACTCAATTCACACACACTGTGGCAAAGTGTGGATCAGACTCTGGGCACTGGTGTAGCCCTACACTTGGACAGAGTCAATAGATATGTCAATCATACCTGGTATCCAGACTTACAGCCTCTAGGTGAGGATCATTACTTGGAAGGCTTGCACAACATCACAAGGGACTAATAGCGTCTCGAAAGCCAGAAATACTACCCCTAACCATACATCCCTGGAAGTTATTGGTATACCCTACCTCACATGGGTCTGGCACAATGTTCCAGTCTGAAAATATATCTGGGCGGCTACGCTTGAGTCTCACAAATGCTCTGGTGCCTCTGTCACGAGTAATAAACAAATATTTAAAAAAATGTTCTGTCACCATGATGTGCATTTTAAGTAGATCAAAGTCATCTAACTTGTCAGTGGTATTTAAATTGCCATGTCCTCTGACTCTGTAGTCAGAAAATATATAATACCTGCTATATAATCTACAGGCGTCGGTGCCAATCATCTGTGCGCCAGAAAGTTGTACTGGCTGGTCTGCGTCTGGGTCCCACAACACAGTATATAAAAACATGTCACTCAGCCTGAGATTGTGTTCGTAGTTGTTACTGAGTCTGTCAGACACACTGTCAGATGCTTGTTGCCTGATAGCATACTCGCATCTCTCATGGTCTGATGCTGACATTTCAGGATTGGGTTTGCCATTCCATATGTTAGTGAGTGCCAGATAGCCTGACGGCAACATGTTATGGGTTACTTGTAAGTTATCTACATCGAGCATAGGCTTATCATCCTGCGTCCACAAAATATATCACACTCTATGACTTCTGTCTGAATTACTTCACACATGTCTGAATATGTGCTTATTTGTGGCTCTATGGTTTTTAATACTTGTCCGGGCCAGACATGTGTGGAACGCTGTGATTCACAGGGCTCTTGTATTATGGCATACCGGGCATCATATAGTCGTCTGGTTACTCTGTTAAAGACTTCACGATGTCTGTCTCCACAATATAACAGTGTGGCGCTCCATATCACACAATCTACATCCCAGGGTACGTTTATGTCTGACAAGTTATCCCAGTCAGCCACTCTGAACTCTATGTTGGGCAGATCTGCCCATATAAGTTCAGCAAGCTCTATGGGCTCGGGCGATGTATCAAAGCCCATGTATCTAAAGTCTGGAGTGATATAGTCACGGTCATATAGTATCTTTAATATGGGTCCGTGTCTGCACCCTGTGTCCACAATAGTTTTAATGTTATTACTTTCAATTAAGTCTGCCTGATGATGCCATATGGGCAAGGCGTTGTCATGATCCAGATAATCCATGACAGTCATGTCTGACACTTTGTCAAGGGGAATGTCTATCACAGTATCTGGTTCTGGATCATAATCAGGCCAGGGTATGCCATTGTACAGGCGCATTAAGCGTATATCCTGGTAAAGTCCCCAGCAAGTCTCCATAACAGGCGCTCTGAATCCCATACTGGTGTGCGTCTGTGTAGGCTACTAAACTGGTCTGATAATATTAAGTCGCCTGGCTGGAATATGTGATGATATTGATAACGTTGTCTAAATATTATTGTCTTTAATCGTTCGATCATCGCTGTATGGTCTATTCTTTTGCTACCCTGCCAGGCTTTGATAATAAAGTCATAGGGGAAGTAGAAGTATTCCTCTAGGGTATGTGGGTGTTTGCCCACCAGAGGTCTGATGCTACCACCATGTCCCTCTAGGATCTCAAGCTCTGGGTCGTCTGAATCCTCCAGATGTGCCCAGATACCGTTCTGGAACTTTAGTCTGATTTTAATACTACGCCAGTATTCCTTGTCAGACTCTGACAAGTTAGCAAACGGCTGTGTGGTATTACACCATGATGTACAGGTGTTGTGGTCAGGCTTTACACAATAAAGCATCACAAGTATTTTATCTATTAAATGTCTGCTATTACCGTTTGAATGCCAGCCCAACTCTGTGTTACCAAACATTCCCAGCTTGTTGCCACAATCATCACGCTTGCCAGTTACCAGATATATCTCAGGATGGTCTGGAGGGTTCATGAATAAACCCGGCGCCTCTGGCTCTCCCAGGCGTCGACCTATGGCAGTAAAGTCTGACTCAGTGAGGTCTTGGTCAGTAAACACTACCAAACCGTCTGTGTGTATCTGATGTGTGATAGTTTTGAGTTCGAACGTACTCATAGTGAGTATGTTCTGATCTGTCTTTAGAGGTGTGATCATATGTTATCGAGGTCTGATTGCCCGTCTAAACTAAACATCAGTGCAATGCGGTTTTCTTCACTTTGATTATCAACACCATGAGCAAAGCCTGTGTTTAAAAACCAAGCATGTCCAGCCTCCAGGTAACCTGTGACGTCAGACTTTTTAATTTTAAATCTATTATATACACCATGATTTGTATATATGGGTACAATAATACGAGTAGCGTATGTGGGGTCATAGTCAATGTGCAAGGGTATACTTGTGTGGGGTGCCAGTCTGGTTATTCTGACTCTCATGGCTTCATGACTAAACTGGTTAACAATCTCTTCAAAGTATGAACCTGTGTACTCTGGAGTAGGCTTATTAAAGAATGCCTCCTCTTTGTTGCCACGGTTGCGTCTGATACGGTCTCGGGCTGACTCTGGTATGTCAGCCATGACCTGTTCGCCATTGTGTTCAGTGAGGTTTATCTGATCAAAGTTGTCATACACTGAGTCCACCAGTGCAGGATGATACTCACATAACTTGGGGTTGGCATCACACACTGACTGATACTTGTGTGCCAAGTCGTCAGTGGCTTGTTGTAAGCGTGGCAAGTCAATTTTGATATGTTCTAATGCCGCAAAGGCAGGTAATTGGTATTTTCTTCTCATATCAATATTTATTTAGATATATCGCCAACAGTGTGACAAATTGATACGGGCGGGCAAGTCAGGTGCACGTTTACGACAATCAAACTCTGGGTCTTGAGTGGTAGCAATAAAGAAGCAGTCACTGGGTGTAAACCCAAGTTCAGAACATATTTGATGTTGTACAATCTGATACTTCTGAGGTATCTCACAGTATGAAAACTTCTCCAGGCAAGCAATGGCTATGTCTACACTAGTATAGTTCCACATACCCACAGCCTGGCTTAAACTCAGGCTTGGATGTGGCTGTTTGGTAAACACCAAGCCTATGCGCTCTCCCACAAGTCCGTGTGACTTACTAAAACTAAACCAAGCCTGCTCACAATTGTCTGGTAATTCAATATTTAATTCTGGTGTGCTACCTGCGTATGCCATGTCACAATATATGGGTTTATCAATGTCAGGAAATCCTATGATATTACCAGTGCCACAGTATGGGTTTGACATTATTAAACTAAATCTGTTGTGAGGTTCATCATGTATTAAACCTCTGTTACCTATGGTCAGAGCATACTCATAGTCGCCTCGGGTTATCTGCCAACACTCACGATGGGTTGCCACAAATTGTGTGATAGCATCTGTGACTCCAGCAACAATGTAACAGTGTTCAAACGCCGACAAGTCACAGTGTGGAGCAATTCTGTCACGATATAGTTGTTCTAAATGTCTGAGTTGTTGTGGTGGCTTGGGGTTGCCACGTCTGAGATTGGTCACAGGTATATTTTTAATTACATCACGAACCTCTGGTATCTCAGGCGCCTGTACCCATGGGTCTGACTTTAGTAATTTAAACAATTTTGTATGGTTTGGACTTAACATTGGTAGCAATTATGTCGATAATGTTTGCACCCAGGTCATGCGGGTGCCATCTATATGAGTTAGGGTTGGTGTGATGGCGCTCATGCCAGCCTTCGCCGCCAGTGAGATACCCCAGCCAGGCATCATTGTGAGGTTCTGATCTTCTGTGGCTATAACTAAACACCAAACTGCCTATGATTTTGGCAAAGCCTGCGGGGGCAAGCCAAGCATACACAATAGCAAAGGGATCTAATACATATAATATCACAGCCCACAGTGCCAATAACTCCCAATAATAGGTGTGCTGGAACTTGTAAGCAGGCTTTCTGAGTAAATCTGTCATGTAACGAATATTGGGCTCAGTAAACACTTGTAAAAAGTGAGCATAAAACCATCCCTTGTGATGAGGACTATGTGGATCCAGGCTGGTGTCAGTGTAACGATGATGTTCACGATGATTAGCCACCCATAATATAGCACTGCCCACCATCATGATGTGTGCAAAGAACATCATGACGACCTGCCATACAACATTGCACTCAAACATACGGTGGCTCAGGTATCTGTGATAGCCCAGACTGATGCCCAGGGTAACTATGCCAAGATACATCATGACCGTGATGATCCATTCAGTCAGACTTCCTAACACCATCAGGGGAATGATGCTTAACATTGCTATCAGTTGCCCCACAAACAGTGTTCGGGGCATTGTCTTTTTGCCTAAATTCATGCTTTTATTTAATCATATATGACTATGATCGTTAATAATACCGGTATCTGCCCAGAAAGTGCTTGACTTGGTGTCAGAGTGTGCTATAATGTCGGTGTAGTATCATTAATTAACCTAGGGATATGTACATGAAACATGATATCAGAACTGTAGAATACAACATGAGCCTGGAAGAGATCGGTGAGCATCTGGGTTTGACTCGTGAGCGTGTCAGACAGATACAGAACGAGGCGCTCATCAAGCTCAAGAACGGCTTGCTGGAGCGGGGTTATACTGCTCAGGACTTCCTACAGGTGTTGGGCATGAAGGCTGATGCTGATAGTGAGGAGTTTATTTGTAATTTGCGTCGCACCAAGGACCAGTAAAATGCATGACGCATTGTACACAGGCGTAAATATCAGCATGAAGAATCTAAACCAGATGACCAAGAATGAACTCATTGAACTCGTGAGAGACAAGGAGATTATTATTGCTGATTTAAATGCCAGAATAGACGAACTCGAGAAGATGGCCATTAAGTCTGAGGCTACGCCACTCAACGCTGACACCTCCAGACTGTTATCCACCATGAGCCAGCGTATCAAAACTCTTGAGGAACAAGTAGGCAATGAATCCTAACACTTCAGAATCAGAATTAGACCCCACAGACATAATTACCAATGAAGCCACAGGTACAGAATACAGTGTGGCTGAGATTGAAAACTCCAACAGAATTGTTAAATCGGTCACGCCATACGGTGGAGCAGACTGGTATATCAAATGGATTGCTAGTATTATAGTATTGTTTGCTGTGGCTATTCGTAGTGCTGGCGTGCCTGAGTTAATGATATGGGATATGTTTTTATCCTGGATAGGCGCCGCTATGTGGGCAGTGGTAGGCTTTATGTGGAAGGACAGAGCCATATTACTATTAAATGGTGTCCTGGGGCTCATGCTATTTTCAGGTTTAATTGCAGAGTTTTTTCAATGAAGCGTGATAGCATTATGAAAGGCGTAGTGATAATATTATGTATTAGTGCAGTTTGTGGTGGTTTGCTCCTGGCAATGTTATCACAAGCACAGAACCCCAATCGTCCAGAGCATGTCAACGATGATGTGGTGTGTATCAACGCTGTGGCACTGAGCTTCTACTATCACAACACCACTGACTTGGATACGCTACAGGAAGGCATCTGGAATATCATACGTGACCCCAGAATAGACGATAGCCAGACTTATGTGTACTTAACTGTGTTTCATACTGTACAGCAAATAGCACACAATATTCGTGATCGTGAGACACCGTTTGAGGAAGGCGAAGAGGAAAAATTATGGATTAATGCCTTAAATCAGATGAATGTAGAGTGTGAACAGCTTCTCATGGAGCAGAGGTTCCCTAGCATTAACTAAATAATATTATGAAAAATACACTCACATCGATCACAATGTTTTTATTAGTCGCTGTCATGGCTGGCACCATGTTAGTTCAGTCACAAGATGACTATCCTGACCCTGACCTCAAACTGTTTATAGAGTCACCTGGAGAGTTAACTACCAATGCCAACATAGGCAGTATTCGTGGCTGGGCAGTGCACCCCTATGACAGAGTCTTGTATGTGGACATATACATAGACAACGAATTTAGTTTTAGTGTGCCTGTGGGCGGTGGTAGAAAAGATGTAGAAGATGCCTACCCAGACTATTATTTAAGCAGATTCTCAGGCTGGAACCAGACTGTTAACTTTAAAAACATGTCTGAAGGATTCCATGTAGCAGAAGTCGTGGCATACACTGAGTTTGGGGGCTATGCATCAAAGTTTGTGGAATTTTGTGTCACAAGATTTACCAAAGAATTCATATCAGACCCCGAAGAGATCAAACTATGGATGACTGAACGTTTCCATGTGTGGCATGACCGCATAGTGTTTGAAGGCCTGGAAGTAGAAGGCAAACGCTGGAACATGGAATTAACCTGGGTAACTGCTACCCAATCATTTGAAATCACTCAGACCACAGTGTATGAATACATCGATGAATACACTACCTATGAATGCACACCGGAGTAAATTGTGACTGACAATCTATGGCATCTTGTATTTGTGTATGGCACACTCATGGCCAAATCCAGCACTATTCGCAGTTTGGACAAGTTTGGATCTGACGCAGAGTTTGTGAGTGACACCCGGACTGAAAGTAGTAGTTTTGATATGCTGGACTTGGGACACTTCCCAGGTGTTATTGATAAGATGTCAGGCAACCGTGTGGCAGGCGAACTATGGAGAGTGACATCTGATGTGTTTAAACAGTTGGATATTATCGAAGGATATCCAGACTTTTATACCCGTAAAATGATACCCACAGAGCATGGCATTGCCTGGATGTATTATTTGCCAGAAAATTGTCATAATTATGGCACACCCGTAACTGAAAAACAAGGAGTAGTATCATGGTTAGATTTATCACAGTCATTATTGCCAGCCTAATTATCTCAGGTTGTGCTGGAGGCTCACAGAAGCCCACAGTACCCAGCAGAGATGATGGGCGCCGTGCTTGTCCCACATCAGAAGGCACTATTATTGACATCATAGATGTCACAATCGAAGGCAACACTGAGGTAGCACAAGGTGCTGGTGCCGCACTGGGAGGTTATACTGCTAACCGTGCCGCAAAGAACGAATCAGAAGTTGTAGAGATTATTGCCACTGTGGCAGGCGCCGCTGTGGGTAGCATGGCAGGAGACATGGTTAGCAAAAACGTCATGAGTCGTCCTGGCCAGGAGCTCATGGTATATGTTGAGGGTGTTACTCATAGTATTATTCAGGAGTCAGACGTCAACCAGCCATATAGTGTGGGACAAGATGTCTGGGTAGTGGGTAATTTAACTCCTCAAAAGTCCTGGGGCAATCGTTATAATACTCAGACACAGTGTGCGTCAGGCATCAGAGTATTGATAAAGCGATGATTACTTCAGAAGAATTATATTTTGATTTGCCTAACTTTGAGTATGATCGAGATACTCTGTTAGAGATCAGTGATGAGTATCTCAAACCTCAATACAGTGACATACACAGACTAAGCAAAGTCCTGGGCAGAAAAGATACTGACCGTTCACCTCACTGTCTGATGTTTTTTAATGATTTGCCAGAAGATTTTAGACATCTACCACTGATATCTGACATAGCAGAACTATTTTCAAATGTAGGGTCACAGAGTGACGGTGTAGAGGGAATTTATAAACGTTTATTTTTCTTTAATGTCAAAGACCAGCTGGAGTGGCACATAGACGATGGTGAGGATTATGCAGTTGACCCTGAGTTAGGTTTGAACCATTCAGGCACGGCTTATAGTGGCCCACATGGCCCCACAGGCCGTAGTTTTGGCTTTAATATACCCATCAGAGGATGTGCAGAAGCACCCACTTGCTGGATGGATAAGTTTGGTGGTGATATAATATGTGAACATTATTATACTTCACCTGCTCTGATAAACACTGAGCAAGTACATGGCTCACCAGACAATCAGGGTGAGAGACTTTTCCTGAGCCTGGGTGGGTTTTATGAGGGTCTCAGAGACGTAAAATATCAGTTAATTCGCGAGGGCAAAGTATTTTGATTTCACAATATGTATATGAAATGCCATGGTTGAAACCTGACCCAGGTATACCAGAGTTGGTTGCCTTGGCTGATGAGTACATGGATCCAGCTAACGAGATATACTCAGGTGTGTATGGCTATGCAAACATGGATAACATCTCAGGCACCAGCATGGAAGGCAAAACTAAATGGAATTCAGAAGCCTTTGAGTATTACATGGATAAAGATGACCGTGGTTATCAGAGTGCTTGGAATAGCATACACCTCAAAGACATACCCTTGGATTTGAAGTCACTGCCCATAGTGGATGATCTCTGGTATATTTTCAAAGACACTGGCAACAAACACACAGACAGAGATTTTTTGTTTGAGAATTTATTTTTTATTGATGTTATTGATCAGTTGCCACCACACACTGACCCCTATCACAGGTCATGTAGTTTTATGCTACCACTCAGGGATGTGACTGCTCCCCTGACATGGGTAAAATCTCTGGATGACCTGACTCCCATATATGAGCACACATACACTGGCGCGTGTCTGACTAATTCCACAGAAGTACATCATAGTTTGACTAACAGTGGGCACAGACTGTTTTTGAGTATGTCAGGCTTGAGTGCGCCCATGAGACAGATAATTGCAACTTTAAATATACCGGAGAAATTTGTATGACACCACAGTACTGGCAAGAGAACGGCGATCTGATCACATACTCTGAAAAGATTAAACAATGGCATCATGACCGTAATTTAATTGAGGGCAGTACTGACAAAGACCAGTACATGAAGCTCATACAGGAGGCTGGTGAATTATCAGACAACATCTGTAAGGGCAAAGATATTCGTGACGATATTGGCGACGTCATGGTGGTATTGATTAATATTGCTGAACGTAACAAGTTAACATTGACAGAATGCCTGGAAGTAGCGTATAATGATATTAAGCATCGCAAAGGCACAATGATCGATGGTGTTTTTGTCAAAGAGGCTGACCTACCACCACTTAGCAGAGAAGATTTTATAGAATGAGAATCGACACAGAAGTAAAGCTCAACTACAGTGACGTATTAATTCGTCCCAAGCGTAGCACACTGGGTAGCCGCAAGGATGTGGACTTAACTCGTCCACTGATGTTCAGAAACTATCAGCCAGACTTTCCCCTAAATGCCAGAGACCCACACTATCAGGGTGTGCCCATCATGGCGGCTAACATGGATGGTGTGGGTACTGTGGAGATGGCTAAAGAGCTTACCAAACATGGGATGTTTACTTGTCTGGTCAAGAGTTTAAATAATACCCCTGAACTATTAAATGAGCTCAGATGGGAAAACGTAGCCGTTAGCACAGGCATTACTGAGTCAGACAGGCTCGCAGTGGATGGTGTGTTAAAGCGTTACCCAGACATCAAGTATGTTTGTATTGATGTAGCAAATGGGTACTCAGAACGGTTTATTGACTTTGTGGCAGACTTTAGACAGTCATGGTCAGACAAAGTAATTATAGCAGGCAATGTAGTAACGCCTGATATTACCGAAGAGCTTATTCTAAAAGGAGCAGATATTGTTAAAGTTGGTATTGGTCCAGGTAGTGTGTGCACTACTCGTATCAAAACTGGTGTCGGATATCCACAGCTCAGCGCAGTCATCGAATGTGCTGACGCGGCACACGGGCTTGGCGGTCATATTATTGCTGACGGCGGTTGCAGTACTCCAGGTGATGTTAGTAAAGCATTTGGGGCCGGTGCTGATTTCGTAATGCTGGGAGGTATGCTTAGTGGTACTGACCAGGGTGGCGGAGAAGTCATAGACGGCAAGGTAGAGTTTTATGGAATGTCAAGCACAGAATCACAAAAAAGGAATAGTCATGTCAAAGATTACAGAGCGAGTGAAGGCAGAGTTGTACGAGTTGGCTACAAAGGTAGTGTTGAACCCATTGTCAGAGACGTTTTGGGTGGCTTACGCAGTTCTTGCACTTATGTGGGGGCGTCAGCTCTAAAGGAGTTGCCCAAGCGTACTACCTTTGTACGCATTGCATCAGGTGATACACATAACCGAATTTATGAGAGTTCCACTACTGGTGAGTGATAAGTAAAGTAAATTCACACACAGGGACACCATGAACACACAACAAGAAGTCTTTCATCTGAATAGGAATCCTGAGCTATCAGACTGGTTTACAAGCCGTCTGGAATATCTGATTAGCGTGGGTTTGTATCACAATCAAACATCAACACTTGCAGAACGCATCATTGCAGAGCTGGTCAACTACCGTGAACACTGGGGCATTGATAGTGTGACCATAGGTATTTCAGGCGGCATTGATAGTGCTGTGACTGCTAACTTATTCAAGCAAGCAGGCTGGCAGGTATTGCCAGTGATCATGAGCATTGACCAAAACCCCACAGAAGTAGACAGAGGCAAGGAAGTATGTGAGCACCTGGGTGTGACATACATCGAGCGTGACCTCACTGACATGTATACCTACAATGTAAACAACATGGCTGAGTATCACGACGGCATTACTGCTGACACATATCGTTCAAGCATCAGACGTGGCAACATTCGTGCCAGACTCAGAATGCAAACCCTGTATGACTTTGCCAGCCAGATTGGCGGCTGTGTTGCGAGTACTGATAACTTCTCAGAACTTGCGGCTGGCTTCTGGACCCTACACGGTGATGTGGGAGACATAGCACCCATACAAAGTTTAATTAAGTCCTGGGAAGTGCCCAAGTTAGCACAGCACCTGGGAGTACCTGACAGTGTGATAGAAGCCAAGCCCACAGACGGCCTGGGTATTTCAGACGGAGATGAGGCTCAACTTGGTGTGAGCTATCTGGAGTTTGATATTGGTTTGTTCACAATCATGAGAGAAGGTGATACTTCAGAAGCCACTGACTCAGACATTGAGAAGATGAAAGTCATCTCAGACAGAATTAAGTACAGCGGATACAAGCGATGTAATCCCTATAACTTAATACATCCAGCAGATGCGCTTAGGTACCAGGCATTGGAAATGTTGGATAATCAATTACAAAATCGCGAAGAAAACATCACACTATAGGAGATAGACATGGATCCAATCGCATTAGTTGTTATCGGAGTAGTATTAGCAGGCGTAGCCTGGTGGGTACTATCCGGAAATGGCGACATAGAAAAGAAGGATGTTACAACTGTAACAAAGCCCCGTCCAGAGCCCGTTAACCGTGCACCAGGCGGACGCAAATCAGAAGCACCTATTCCACAATCTGCCAAGACTAAGGCAAAGCCAGCAGTAAAGACTCTGCCTGGAAACGCGGCACTTAACAGCCTTACCAAGGCTGGCCTGGAAGATCTGGGTCGTGACATGGGCGTGGAACTTGACAAGCGCAAGACCAAGGCCAACATGATTGCTGACCTCAAGGCTGGCGTCAAGAAGTAATGGAAGGCGTCTCAATGGTAATTGGCTTTGTGGCTGTGATGATCATCGCAGTCTGGCTGGTGTACGACTGGGACGAATGACACCTATTATCAGGGGTGCTAACAACACCCCAGATAAATAAGACTATCGGGGCTTCGGCCCTATCCAAATTATGTATACAACAAGTCTATTTTTGTAGATATTACAGATAGACGAATCGTCATCTGTGTTGTATACTACAGTACATTTCAGGGAATAACCTTCACCCTGAAGTTAGGTCATAAAGCAGGTGGGATAACATCTCATGGTCGCTGAACGAGTTCAGGGCCACTATATGACCAGAGTCGCCGAACTTTTGGGACTTGAACGAAGGCTAACATACGTTTAGATTCGAAAGGAGAACGACATGAAAGACAGATTGGTACTACGATCTCATGAGGTATTCGCTATGGTAGTAGTTGGCGCAATGTTCCTCACACTCGCCCCGCTGGCGTAAAACTGCATCCCAAGGCCATATTAATTTATGGCCTTTCTTTGACAAATCCACCTATGTAGTGTATAATTAATACTATGGCATTACAGACTCTGACAAGCCTGATAGAACAGGCCAAGACCATAACCGATCAAACCTCACTGTCAAAGTGGGTCAGAGATCAGGCTCGGTATGCTCCCAATAATAGATCTATCAGAGATATGTCAAACTTTGTGCCTGGATGTGAACACCCAGTATGGATGGCCTATGTAAGCACTCCCAGAGGCATTAACTTTGACATCAGTTGTGATGGCACTGACTCACAGGGCGTGGCTGGCATAGTTGTACAAGCCTTAAACAATCTCACAGCTCGTGAGATCAGAGCCATAGACTTCTCAGAGTTCAGGGAAATAGCCAGATACCTCAACAACAGACAACAACGAACACTCAATGCAATGCTAAACCGTATCAAAGACACTATTGGAGATAGTCAATGAATTTTATACCCTATGTAATAGAAAAGACCAGTCGTGGTGAACGTAGTTATGACATTTACTCACGCCTGCTCAAAGAGCGCATCATCTTTTTGAATGGTGGTGTGGACGATGGAGTTGCTAACTCAATCTGTGCTCAGTTACTTTTCTTGGAAGCAGAGGATCCTGATGCAGACATCACATTCCAGATCAACTCCCCTGGTGGTGTGATTACTGCTGGCATGGCTATTATTGATACCATGAACTACATCAAGCCAGACATTGGTACTATTGTGATTGGACAGGCATGTAGCATGGGCAGTGTGATCGCCTGTATGGGCACTCAGGGCAAGCGACAGATTCTGCCCCACGCTCGTCATCTCATCCATCAGCCATTAGGCGGCGCACAGGGTCAGGCATCAGACATTGAAATCAACGCCAGAGAAATCATGCGTATGAAAGACATGCTGGTAAATATCTATAGTGAACAAACTGGACAAACACCCGATAAGATCATCAATGACATCGATCGTGACAACATCATGACTGCTGAACAGAGTGTGGCCTATGGACTTGCTGACGAAGTCATTAGAAATCGATAATCTAAAACCAGTTAATCAGAATCTGGAAAGTGTGACTCTGACAGACATAGAGTCACACAAGATTATCTCTGACTCAGAGTTATGTAACGATCTACAAAATCTAGAAAACTTCGATGCTAACCACAATGCCAATAACTTCTATGGCAATCCTTTCTTGTATCATTTCCAGTTCAAAAATCTGATCAGATGTACCAGAGAGAAAGGCAAAACTTTATATGAAGTCTGGGCCGACCCAGAACAACGAGCCAAACTATTAGACCAGACTCGTCTCAGAAACCGTGGTGGTAGAACAGCCGCTGGCAATATCTTTGAATGCTTCAGAATAAACACTGGTAGCATAGTAATGTTCAAGAGCACCACAGCCAAATATATCTATAGAAAGTATGGTGCTTCCAGAGTATTAGATCCCACAGCAGGATGGGGTGGACGTATGTTGGGTGCCTGGAGCCTGGGCATAGAGTATACTGGCATTGATACCAATACAGAACTACAGCCAGCATATCAGGGCATGATGGACTACTTGAAATCCTATGACGATTCAGAGTTTTTCTCAACACCCAGAGGTAAACTTGACATGATCTGGCAGAGTTGTCTGGATGTAGACTTTAGCAAAATTGACTATGACTTTGTGCTTACTAGCCCTCCCTATATTAACATGGAAATCTATGAGCATATGACTCCCTGGGAATCAAAGGATAAGTTCTACACAGACTTCTTTATGCCGCTCTGGCAAAAGAGCATGGATAATATCCAGCCTGGTGGTAAGGTATGTTACAATATTAGTCCCAAGATGTTTACTGAAGCACAGGCACATGGCTTACCAGATCCTGATTTAGAGGAAGACCTCTTACAACAATTGGGTCAGCAAACTGGCAAAAAGAAGCAAGACAAAGTTTATATCTGGCAAGCATAAATAGTAGCATGAGACTCACTGAGATATTCGACCTGGAAGAAGGTGGCGCAAGTGGCGGCGCTAGATACAATTCTGAAGTAGCTTTCCTGTATCGCATCGCTGGTGACAAAAAGTTCAATCCCAAGAAACCTAGCTCAAGCATGGACATGTCTATGTTTGCTGATCCAGACAGAACTGCTGGTGAAATAGATAAGTTTTTAGTGCCCAATTATAATCCCAAGATATTTGATGCCTGGGAGCATTTAGCAGACGCATACATGGATGCCATAGAACAAAGGGAAGGTGCCAGACCAGAAAAACTAGGCTGGGCTGGTGGATCTAACATTAACGACGATGGTGTAGCAGATGTTGTGTTCTATAATTTCCCTGCGGCAGGTGTAAGCATCAAGGACACAGGCGGTATTACACTTGCTAACCTAACTCCAAAAAATATTGGCCTGGAACCTGACCGTGGCAGAGACGTATTCAGTCATCTAGCACAGAAAGAATTTGATGCCATGAAGAAAGCCATCTTTACTGATGTCCTAAACGATTCCATGTCTAAACCTGACCAGCCACAAAATTATGGCGGCACCAGGCAGATTGTTTACAACAGTCAGACACAGGACTTTACTGTGGACGGCAAGCAGAAGTCAATCACTGCCAATGCTGATCAGATCATGGCGCAGATTGGTAACAATGCCAACTGGCAGAGAGTATTTGGTGACTGGTTCCAGCAGAATTGGCAAGCCAAAAAAGAGTATGCGGCACCACTCTATAAAAAGGTCGCTAGTTTGATAGAATTACAGTTGGAAAAAGCTCTGGGCGACAACGAGAAATTACAGCGAATTCTACAGTTTGCTGACCAGCCCTACTACTATGCTACCACCAAGGGATTGTATCTGGTGCCCAGCATAGAGGAAGCTGGAGACTTACAACTCAAGAGAGTATACTATGGTGAACCTGATGGCACTAGCCAGAAGTTTATCGCAGAAATCGGCCATCCCGACAACCCTAAGAATGCTCAGGTCACAGTGTACATCAGATACGCCAATGGCATGTTTGAAAGCAACCCCACAGTCAGAGTTCAGGACTTGAAAAACCCTGAAAATCTCGCTTGGGAAAAGATCGTTTAAAAACTCCAATAAAATCAACAACTTAGAGCTTGACAGATCGTCAATCTGTGCTATCATAGTATGGTAACATAAAGGAATGAGAGATATGTCAACAACAATTTCAGAAGCCCAGGTATCAGAGTTCGTAGAATATATGCTGGACTTTTACGGTCCCAATGGCATCTACGACATTGGCATGACTGAGGCAGAGGTTCGTGAAGCCCTGCCCATTAGACTGTTAGAGCGAGCAGACCTGGAGTTCGACGGTGACACCATCG
>WLWE01001323.1_pt1 | contig 18658 bp, 31 predicted proteins | sample 6718301 | NCBI WGS metagenome assembly WLWE01 (sample SAMN12718691, study PRJNA515312) | sponge metagenome | isolation source: marine sponge | host: Mycale hentscheli | place: New Zealand: South Island, Marlborough, Capsize Point | collected 2003-05-01 | reverse complement strand
CTGTAGTCACATCTGCGGCAGATCCCCATCCGCCACGACCCCATGTTCCAGCACCCCAACCTGTGCCACCAACTTGAGTATCCAATCCGCAATCAATTTGGTATTTAGCAACCGTACTACCGCCACCATTGCCAGAATCACTGGCGTTACCTGTTGCAGAAAGATTTATGGTGTAAGCGTTTGCACTTGTAATACTTTGTATTTCAAACTCTTTATTAAGAATAGCTGCCGTTATATTACCCCCTAAAGATGCCGCATTGCTAAATGTAACGAAGTCTCCAGCATTAGCACCATGCGAGCTGTCTGTTACTGTTGCTACCGTAAAACCATCTCCTACGGAAAAAGTTGCAGAACCAGTAGTAGTTTTTCTAAGAGGAGTTATATCTTCAAAAGAATTACCTTCCACAATGTAATACTTTACAGAAGTGCCCATGCCTAAAAATTTACTGCCGTTTAAAGCTACCCATGAAAATAAACTTCTTGCTGAACCAAGGTAGGTGTTAACTGAGTACTTAACCCAACCCCCTATTTTTTCAGGAAAACCAAATCTAAACCGAACTTTATCGCTATCTACCCAACCGCCTTCATTTGTATAGGAGGTTACATCTCGATTAATTCCCGGTTTATACTGTAACTTTGTTAGAGGCATTGATTATCTCCGTCAAATTGTCTTTTACAATTCTATCTTTAGGCATAGTACCACCTTTTACATTATCAATAAAGAAAACTATTATTAATCGTTCTTGGTCTGTATTATAATAGCTGTTCGCCGCATGATATTCGTTTCCATCAAAAGATATTAATCTATTATATACATTATTAACTTGAGTTACAGGTTCAAAGCAACCATTCCATTTATTTTTATATTCTTCCAATTTATCATAATTAATTTCAAACCCTTTTTTAGCTAATTCTTCTGCTTGATTAAGGCCATTACTAGCAACTTGATATTCCAACTGCCAATTATTAACTGTAACCGACTTAGTAGGGTTGACAGTATTTTCGCCCTTCTGATAATCTATTATTTCTAAAGCATCTTCTGTTTTTGGTCTAAATATAGAAGTTCCCGTGTTTAATCTAGGATTAGGGGTAAGATATATAACACCAGCTAATTTGTTTCTGTTTACAATTTTATCTTGATGAATCCACCCTTGATTTCTAAAATCTGTTTCTTTTTCAGAAAAACTAGGTATTTTTTGGAATTTTATTCTAGCGGCATCGCATGTTATTTTACTTGAATCATTCCAATATAAAGAAAATATTTTTTGAAGAAAGGCTTTTCCTAATACAGGGTTTAACTTAGAAAGATCGTCTGACCTTTCACCGGGAAAAGACCCTGAAGATGGAAAAAATTTTAACGAAAGTCCAAAATTTCTTATAGTATCTACGTCTGAAAAAAAATTATCACAAACAATAGTTGGAAATTTTTTTAAGACAGTCATGTGGGAACCTTATTTAAAAGTAAATTTACCGTTGATAATAGATCATTGATTTTATTTTTGCAATTAGAAGGGTAGACAACTAAGTTAGCTATTTCCCATATTTGTTTTTTATACTTTGGAAATTGTTGAACTAACTCTTTAGCACAAATGTAAATATCATCACTGTAAGCATTTATTTTTATCATAATAATTTCAAATAAAGCTCTTAAAGTTCCTTTCATTACCCAAACGCAAGATTCTTTATTAGGATTTTTGTCCCAATAATTTTTGTAAGTATTGTAAGTATGAACTTCATTTAAATGTTTAAAGCTATTTTTGTTTATATTTGCTTTAGGAATTTCAGATAGCAACGGTTTTCCAAAAGGTTGGTAAACTACATAACCGCTATATGCTAATGTAAATTTTAACCACAATTCTTTTTTAGAAAACTTTAATTCATCTTTAGTTAAACAAGATATATCAATTCTAAAACCATTAATAAAAGTGCTTTTAATGTTTTGAGGTGATCTAGTGATAACTACTATATCAATATCAGAAACACCAACAACAGCGGTATTTCTTGAAACAGAACCTCTAACCGCAATAGCATAAATGTGTCTTTTATAAGTTTCACATAAGTTATTAATTAAAATTTTTATAGTTTCACGGAAAACAGGTTCTGGTTTCTTACCTATTGAAGGTAAAAAACCGTTCTTATCTGCATGAGATAATACACCAATTTCTTTTAACATTTAGTCTTTTGGATTAGCTTCTTTTATTCTAGCAACTTCTTCTTGCCACGCCTCTAAACCATTTTCTGTAATAAACTCTATTTGACTAGCCGAACTTCCGTATGCCGCAATTCTATCATCTAGCCACTCTGGAACTTCAAAATCAAGGTCTGAACCTGTAGCTGGGCTCTGCATCATGCCTGTCGTTAGAACTTCTCTTTCTTTATTTACTCCGTCTTCTGTTGACTCTGGAACAGCCCAATCAGGTGTTGAAGCTACGACAGGAGCATATGCGCTTACCTTTTCAGCAAACTCAACTTCAGTGTCGCTTGCATCCATATTAACTTGCGCCCAAGAACCGCCTTCAAAATCAATTGTAGCAACTCCATCTTCTATCTTACGAATTGTATATTTCATTTTTTTTCCTCTACCATTTTTTTAAAGGACAATGTTGATCCTTCATTCTAACTTTTACAGGCATAAAACAATAACACTTTTTGCATTGTTTTATAGAACTCCTAAACCAATTACATTCTTTACATATAGCGTATCTTTCTTCCGGATATAAGACATAATTTATTTTTACACCCTCTTCTGTGTATGTTGATTTCATTAAGTATAAGCACCGTTAATTGTACCACTATCCACACCTATGATAGTATATGCACTAATTCCACTAAAAGTTATGGCTCTACCTGCCGCACCTGCCGCACCACCACCTGATCCAGAAGCTCCGTTTGTTGAGTTACCGTTACTTCCTGTAGAACCAGTAGCTCCAGCGCTACCTGCCGCACCAAAAGAACTTGACCCGTTACCTCCAGTACCACCAGTACCTCCGTTACCAGCAGGAGAAGTTCCAGAAGCTCCACCTGATCCACCTGATCCATTCGTAGCCGAAACTCCGTAACCTACGCCTCGACCTCCCGCGCCGCCAGAACCTCCCGCGCCACCACTTACAAAGCTATAGCTATAGCAGTTGTAAGTATTTTGATTGCCGTTATCTGGGCCACATTGACCAGCACTGTTACAATATCCACCAGTGCTTTGGGCACAGTTACCACCACTGCTTTGCGGATTGTATGTATTACAATATTGTCCACAATAACCAGCGTTTTTTCCTTGGCCTCCAGCACCTCCTGCGCCACCGCCACCGCCACCTCCTCCGCCGCCACGAAGAGCGCCCGTGACATTGACGGTTATTCCAGTAGACGCAACAGATATAGCCGTTCCACCAGCGTTTCCTGCGGCTCCAGCACTAGCCGCCGCGCCAGAAGTACCTTGAACCTCGCCTGCTATGTTTATTTCTAATGTACCACCCATTCCAGAAGGCGCAGTTAAAATACCCATAGTTGTACCTGAATTTACATTATAAGTTTTAGTTGCACCCGATGCCCAACTATCCGCCACGGCATTATTAAATATGGTTTGTAAATTAGCACTTGATGCCGCTGAAGCATCTACATCAACTCCCCTTGAAGGAAAAGCTCCAAAGCCATTTACGTTATAACCAAATCCAGTCATGGTTTACTCCTTATGAATCGTTTTTAGCGTCCGTTGTGAAGAATAATTTAATACCCATTAAACGAGCATCACCTGATTGAGAATCAGCAGATACATCTCTCATAATTTGGAAGAAAGTATATGTGTCTGCCGCCGCATTTGAAATAGTAACTGCGCCACTTACGTTAGCTACATCTAAATCATTTGATGTACCGCTGTGTGCTTTAGCAGTTGCAACTACGTTTGTACCGAAGGCTGTGTTTGCACTCGCATTATCTGCTATTGAAACTCCAGATAATCCCCACGCTACTGTGCCTGTATTTGTACCCGTAACAGTAAAATATGCTTGAAAAGTAACTGTACCTTCGTTCCATGATTTAGGAAATATTACAGAGAACTGAGCATGATCATCCGCATCTGCCGCAAAGTCTAAAACGGATAACTCTGGGCCGTTTGATAATTCTACCTGTGTTAAAACAGAACTACCCGCTGTTGTATTTGGATACATTGCCGCCGCAGGAACATATATTGTTTCTGTACCTGCAACCTTAACCGCCGCTGTAGCATTTGTAAGAGTGCCACTAATATCCGCAGTACCGTTTATATCAATCGCTGTAGCCGTAAGATCAATCTCGTCTGTAGCACCTATAGATAAAACAGTAGCACTAGAACCTTGAACAAATTGACTTGCATCGTTAAACATAATTTTGTTTGTGCTGTTTAGTGTTAAACCAGAACCATCAGTATGTGTTAAAGTCGTATCTGTATCTGCACCAAAACCAAGAACAGAGGAGTCTGAGTTTAAGGTAAGATCATCACCAACCAACATATCTCCAGCGTTTGTAAGAGCCGCAGTCTTTGTTGTCCCTGCTAGATTAACATCTGTTAAAAGATCATAAACTACTGCGCCAGAACCGCCTCCGTCAGTAGCAATCATCTTTGTTTCGCCCGCTAATATAGCAACATTAGCACCACTTCCTTGTGTGAAAGTTAAAGTATAACTTGTAGCGTTTTCCATAATCCAAACTTTAGAAGATGTATTTGGCAAAAGCGTTACTGTACATGCCTGTCCTCCTCCAGTAAGTTTAAGAGCCATGCTTCGATCTGCATCTGAAGCACCATCCGCTATGGTTATATTATCTGTTGAGGCGTTAGCAATCGCTCTTGTCCCCCAACCGAAAGCTTCACCAATTAATTCTAAATTTGTGTTTGTCGTTGTACCCCAAGAACCTGATTGATCGCCTGTCGCCATCTCTTCGAGTCTGAGGTCATTTACATATGTACTTGCCATTTTATATTCCTTATGCCGCTATTTCAGTCCAAGTTGGGGTTTGAGATGGGATTATGTCACCCCATACATTTTCTTCTCCAGTTGCACCTGTTGCACTGACTCCTGTAACAGTTAGCACACAAGACCCTTGTATGGCAAGTGTTCCTGTTGCACTTACTCCTACTGGCCCGTCAGGTATTACTACGGCTGTTTGATCGGTTGTTACTGTGCCAAGAGCAGAGGTTGCCGCAACACCTGTTACGCTTGCGCCTGTAGTAGTGTTTACCTTAAATACAAATGGTGTATTTGCTGTCCCACCCATACCACTATGATTAGCACAATAGTAATACAAAGTTGGTGCGCCTGATGCTACTGTTATTTCTGTATAGGCTCCAGAAGATCCTACAGTACCGTTTATAGTAACACCTGTACTATATGTTGCACCTCCTGCATGTGTCCCATTAGAAGTTGTTGAGAAAAGAAACGGGTGTCCACTTACAGTGCTATCACTTGTATCAAATCTATAAGTGTTGCCCTCAAATAACTCTTGTGTTTGTTGTTGAACACCATCAATAAAGTATTTGTTAGATCCGCTTACATTTTGAACTGTAACTGTTTTTGTAATCGTTGTGGAAGAGTAACCACTTATATTAGTAGTTGCTGAAACCCCTGTAAGTGTTAAATTACAGTCTCCAACAACAGATTCATCCCCAAACGAAACTGTACCTGTAAGACCCGTCTCAGTTACAAGCGCTCCAGCACCCGCCAACGCTGATCCTACGGCACTGGTTCCAACTACACCTGTCAGTGTTAAGTTACAGTCCCCAACAACAGATTCTCCATCCGCACCTTGTGCTGTTCCTACTACCGGTGTTGCAGTCGTTCCCCCAATAGGTATTCCTTCTGCAACTATGCCACCCCAAGAGCCACTGCCAAAACCATCAATGCCCCATCCACCAAAAGGCATGGATGCTTCAACACCTGTTACTACGGCTGTTATGGGAATACTTGCTACAGCCGTTCCTATTGCGCCTGTTCCAGCTACACCCGTTACTTCAATAATAAATACAGAAGTTGCGGCTACCGTTCCCACTGCCGAAGTTGCGGCAACACCTGTTGGGGAAACGGCAACATCAAGTTGACCGCCCCAAGCGTTATTTCCCCAAGTACCTTGACCCCAACCTATATTAGCCAAAGGATTACTCCTTTATGCTATACGGATTATAGCGTTAGAAGCATCGGCTGTTGGGAATTGAACAGTAAATGTTCCTGAAGTAGATGTTTTATTTGATCCAAAATCCAATACACAAACAGCTTTGTTTGAGTTTGTGCTATTGTAAATCAAAGCACCCATCGCAGTAATGGTCGCCGTTGTAAAACTTCTATCTGCAAAATCAGTAAATGCTGTTGTTCCACTAGAACTTGGTGCAACTTTAGTTAAAGCCAAACCACCAGTAACATATGTACCACTTGAAGCTACTTCTCCAGTTGTTACAAATGCAGTAGTTGCGGCTCCAAGAGTAGCTGTTGTACTAGATTTTCCGCCACTACCTTCTGCGAACAAAGCTAATTTAAAAGCGTTTCCATTTGTTGCAAAATTGTGTGTGCCTAGCATCAATTCTTTTTTGAATGATGTACACATTGCTTGTGCGATTGCCATTTTATAATCTCCTTATAGCATCGGCTAAGTCGGGGTGACCTGCCTCTCTTATTTTATAACATATAGTAGCACGTTCTTCTTTTCTAGCTACTTTTATATAATGGAGCAAGACTTTCCTTACTTGATCTGAAAATAGGAGTGCTTGCTGTTTAATAGGGTCTGGTGCAGAATTTGACACTGACACTATTTTATCGGCGGCTAAATCTGTTAATTGCTCATCACTCAGGCCACCGTTGTCTGAGGACATGACTTTAAAAAACCCTACTTCTGCTTCCGCATTTGTGCTAAACATGCTTTTCACTCCCATTTAATTTATTTAAATTTACGGGATCGTGTCTGCCGTAAAGAATAGGCGCTTGGTCCAAGGGCTCTGGAGGTTTCTGCTCAGACTGTCTAGTAATTAACAATCCGCCGCCTTCATGCGTTTGTACCAAGGGATCATCTAATCGGTGATACCCGTATAATTTTTCATTATCAGGTACATTTGTGTCCAAAAGACCCGAATTATGTGCAACTTCTATTTTTATACCTCTTGTAGTAGCAATAGCGCACCAGAACTCAGTACAGGCTCTTCCCGCCTCTGCCATACCTACATTTCGATAAGTGTAATCTAAACCGTATAAGCACAGTTGTTTTGCGCCATAATAAATAGCATACGCTATTGCGTATGGAACTGTGTTGTTAAAATAACATATGTTAAGTTCTTTAATAACGGCTTCAAGAGGATAAAGTTCTAAATTCTTAACCCTCTTATCCATTTCACAAGTAATAATAGGTTTAGTGTTTTTTTCTAAAAAATCTCTAGCAATTCCAGTTTGCAAACCTGCATTTTCTGAGTCTAAAAATCTAGAAACAGGGTCCATCATTATAGTCTTATCAACGTGAATAATACCCCCTACGCAATTAATACCCCAAACCTCATCAAAATGTTCGGATCGTATTTTAGCGGCTATATAGTCAGAATAACTTCCCCCTAGCCCGACAATAGCTATTTTCATGTTCGCGGCCTCGTAGGAAGCCCTTTACGATATGCGTCAGAGTTCTCTCTTGCTTCTCCATAATCTTTTAAACGCTCTAATGATTGTAAAAAACGATCCTGATACGATTTCATTATGTCTGGTTCTCCCTTCATATAAATATATGCTTCAATTAAACTTCCATACAACATAGCGTTAGGCGCATTCGTGCTTAACCACGTTGTGCCACTATCTCCCAAAGACGTTAAGCTGTTGGGACGGTAAAAATAATGCAACTCCGCAGTGTAAACCGCCGCAGGTGTTGGAGCTAAAATAAAATTATTTATGTCAAAATAAGCGTAGTATCGAGGTACACCCGTTGCTGAAGTTGGATTAAAAGATTGTACAAAATTAACGTCTTTTTCTAATAAAAACTCTTTGGTTGTTCCATTTAAAACAGATAAACTAAACGAAGCTAAATAGTCACTAGGAACTTGTAAATAAGGATTAGTTCCTGTTCCAGAAGTCAACCCCGTAACGTTTTTTCTAAAATATTGTAAATCAATAGAATTTAATATTGTCTGTTCCGCACTTTCTATAAAATCAGGTATGCTTGCTACAAACGTTGTTTCAGAATTGTCCGCATAATTTTGTATTGCCGACTTTAATTGTGCATATGTATAACTCATGTTGTTTCCACCGTTACAGTTCCTACCGATCCGGTAGCTTTTAAAGTATTTGGAGTTAGATCAAAATTATATTGTTGTCCGACAGGATTCCAACCCCAATTAATGCTACGTTCCTGCTCTACATCTTGAGGAGGTCTTGCGTTTTTTAAAGCTTGTGCATCAGATACTTTAGGAAAAGGACCGAGTTGAGGTTGTTTTGGTTCGTATTCATCTTTTCCTACTAAAAAACCCGTCCACTCTCTTCGCATATCTCGATACTTGTATCTAAATCCAGATCTATCTGAAATAGCATACGCATTTTTTCCTGTTGCAAATTTTGACATTAATTAGACCTAAAATAATTATATTGTGGCACAACGTTAAACGAAGCTCTGTCTCTATCTTCTGTAGCCGCTCTTTCAAACTCCTCTTCATATAATGCTTTTAATATTTGAATCCTGTCAGGAGCCCTTTTCATAGCAATGTAGTAAGCTAGGCCTGCCGCCAAACAAGGATAAAACCTAAACGGCATAGCTAATGTGTTTGTGTAGGTATCAGCATCATCCATGCGAGTTAAGGCATTGTAATAGACAACATCGGTAGAATTATCTGGCAAAGGCCAAAGATTTAATACAGGAGTTATTTGCCTATCTAAGAAAAATTGATTTACACGGCTTTCCGATGATTTATCTGGAATAGAAATAAAACCGTCCCTACTCATTCTATCTAAAGAATAATCTGTACCATCTCTTTGAACTACAACAGATAAAATATCAATAATATCTGTTCCTAAAGAGTAAGTACCGTCAGCTTTAGTTACGGTAAAATTTCTTTGTTTTATGGTCCATTGGTTCAAGCCTCTGTTTGCCCACTCTGCAAGCAACAAATTAAGGGATCTTCGAGCAGTCTTTAAATCGTATCCTGTTCGGACTTCTAACCCACATCTTTCAAAAGCCTCTTCGATATAATCTGAAACGTCTAATTCAAAATCGGTACTTCCTGAAACTGCCATATTTACCCCAATAATTTTGCTGCAAAGGGTGCTACTATAATTAAAACAGCTAATCCCCAGACTTTAGCGTCCATTAATTTAAGAGTGTTTTTTTGATCGTTTAATTCTTTTTCAATATTTTTATATCGAAGTAAACACTCTGCTTCATGCTTTTCCAGTTCTCTTAAAACCTCTATTGCCTTCATAATGTCACCACGCCTTACAAGACCAATATCTTGCAGAAAATTTATCTTTTGCAGTTGCACAATTGTGCCTTGCCCTAAAGTTTTTTCTTCTAGCTGGCTGATCTTTTTTTATAGACATGTTTGGATCACCAAATCTAACTAATTTTATTTGGTCGCCCTTCTTAGCTAACACAGCACTTTTTTTGTTTTTATTAGGTGTGCGTTTTGGTTTGTTATAACCAGCAAACGACTCTCCTCGATAAACTATTCTTCCCGAAGGAGTTCGTTTTACGTTTTGAGTAGTAGCCATCTTAACCCCTATGCGTGATAGAACATCATTAAATCAACTGTGCCAACAACGAAAGTAACAAAGCACCCATTTACAAACAAAACCCCATCTTGTGGAACAAAGGGATCTTCCGCAGAACTGTCTGTTCCAATAGTCCGTGCTTGAATCAATTCAGTCCCAGTGGCACTTGCATTTCTTATATTTATTGTACCAGCATTTCCTCCAGATACAGTAGAAAAACCTTGTAGCCTACATCTTCCAGCAAAAATAACACCTAAAGCATTGTTGTTAATTCCAGCGGACACGTTACCAGCAGGGTTTCCAACCGCAGTTATGCTTGTAATAGTTTTAAAGTAGCCCGAACTTGTTGCTGTTCCAGCATTTGCTCCAGTAACAGTTTCACTTAAAGCTGATCCATTCACATCTGTACCGACCACCGTAAAAGAAATTCCACTGTCATTACCCGCTGATAAAATTGTAACCTGTCTTCCAGAAGCATTGGTGACACTTCCACCACTAGCTAAAGCACCTCCAATAGTTAACGCAGCATTGTTTCCAACTGATGCCGCTGTTGAAATTCCGTCTGCATCTAAAGCTACTTCGTCGCTAATAATGACTGGTATTACATCAGACCCTGCCATCTTATTCTCCTTTGCAAAAGCGGTAGGGGTTTCCCCCTACCTTAATTAATGGTTACGCAATTTGAACGTACTCAATGATAAATGTGAACGATCCCGCTGTTGTAGCATCAACTGTATTAGTAATGTTGCAGTAAATAGTTCTTGCGGTGTCTGTATACTGAACAGACGCTGGTGCAGTTGTACCATCTTGTGTCTGAAGAACCAAACTAGTTACAGTTACGTTGTGAGCAACAACAGTTGTACCGCCATCAAGAATCTCATCTGTCTGAGCCGCAACAATTTGTGCGCCTGAACTAGATGTACCAACTTCGTATCCAATGTCACCTGTTCCAATAACTGGAGAAGTGTCACAGAATATTTTAATGTCAGTGATGATTGTATTTGCTGGCTGAGAAAACTCACCAATTGTTGGACTATCCCCTGCCGTGGTGTTAACCGTAACACCTGTCGCAAAACCAACGTGTTTTACATATTTATTGGTAACAATACCTGTTGAAGCAATAACTGCGGTATCAGTGATTGCACCTGTTGTAGCGTTTTTAGATATTACTTTAAATCCGCCTTCAGAACGCACTGGTCCTGAAAAAGTTGTATTAGCCATGTTAATCTCCTTGTCTTGGCAAATGTCAGCCGCATTATGCGACTGTCAAGGTGGTTATAGAGTACACTACCCTTTTAAAAAAAGAAAGAGCGCAATCTTTAATTTATTTTTTTGCTTCTTCAGATAAAATTAAACCAAGTACGGCGCAGCCTAGTCCAATAAACAAAGCTTCGCCACCTAGTCCAAAAATACTACCTAAAGCAATTATTCCAAGCCCTATTGCACCCCATGAGGATGGTTCAGACAATCTTTTCATAATCCACTTCATTTTTTCATTTTTCCTTTCTTTTTAACTGCTCCACCATATTTCATTTTTGTGGGTTTTTTAGCCGTTTTTGCAGCTTGTGCAAATTGTTTGGCAGTAGGAGCCCCCTTAGTACCGGGTTTTCTCATTTTTTCACCCGATCCTGCGGCGATGCGTTTCTTTTTTGCGTGAATATTTGCATATAATCCCGGTTTTGCCATTTATCTTGTTCCTTTATAAATTATTTTAAATAAAAAAAAGGCGACCAAAGCCGCCTTTTCTATTTTCACTAAAAGAGCAATTAAGCTCCCGGAGTTCCGAAGACTCCACGCCAATCTGAGACACCGAAGCTGTAACGCTCACGAGCCTTAAACCGCATGTTGCCTGTATCAAAATCACCTTCCATGGCAGTTTTGATTGCAGAACGATTGAAGTATTTAAAACCGTTCGGAGCGTCAGTTTTGATAAAATACGCATCATTATCGGTAAGGAAGTGGTTAACCGCCGCACCTTCTGGGAGCATTCCCATATTTTTCATTGCGTTATTATCGTTGTCCGCTGTTCCCGGTCGTAGGTTAGAGTTCATAACCCTTTCTGCAATGAATTGCAGTTCTTTAGGGATAATCAACTTCATACCACGAACCGCAATCTTTAGACCACGCTCGTCAGTCAAACCTGCAATGTCAATTAGCATTTGCTCAAGAGAAGTCTCGTTGAGGTCTGCCGCAGTAGCAAGAAGGTTTGTTTGGTTGCCTGATAACGACGGATGTGCCGCTGAACAGAGCGCAACACCATCACCAATAGCACTAGCTCCACCAGTAAACGCATTGTTTAGTACGGTAGCAGCTTTAATTTGCTTGGTTGTAGCCATGGAACGAGCCAAAGCCTTGGTGTAACGTGATGCCAGACGGTCATACAAGTTATCTTCAATAGCTTCCTCAGTAATTGAGAATGCTAAAGCAATCGTATCATGTGTGTAACGTGCAGTATATGTTTCCTGCGCGTCATCAAATGATATGGCTCCGCCTTCACTCTTAGTAGGTGCAGCAGCAAAACCACCGAGCATTACTTCTTCTTCAAAAGCTCTGTCTGAACTTTCTTCATCAAAGATTTCGGAATGCTCGTTTTCGTAACGATTGTATTCTAACCCAAATAACGCATTCAGGCCCGGTTCTAGCTCTTTCGCTAGTTGTGCGCGAGATATAGCCATGTTTTAAGCTCCTTATACGCCAGTTGTAGAAACAGTAGCCGCTGCAATAGAGCCAGTAGGCGCATTGAAGTGGTTGTTTATACGAACGATTAATGGGATACCAGCAGCGGTAAAGTCAGAATTAGCAGGACTGTCTTGAATCCCCATAATTCTCAACGCTAACGTGTTGGTGGTTGCAACTGTATTTAGATCCGCTGTTGCCGAAGATAAACCAGTAGATGTTGATCCACTGTTACCGTCTGCAAAAGCTATGTTTGCAAAAACCGAAGTTCTTACTTCAGCTTCTGTGTTCTGACCTGCTACAACGTTGGAAGTAGCAATTTGGAACAATTGATTTGGATCGTCGTACAAAAAGGCTTTGACAGGATAGTTACTATCCGCGCCAGAACCGGGCCAGTAGTTAGACCATATCGTAGCACCAGTAGTTGAGGATACATATTCACATCCGCCAAACACACCAACTATAGAAACGTTACCACCCGCCGCAGCTTGTAGGTCGTCTATAACACCAGCCGCTAACGGAATAACCGCCATGCCGTGGTAGATTGGGTTGCTATTATCAGATGCAATACGATATTCTGTCATACCAGTAGAGTTGGCTGAAGAGCCTTGTCTTGATATTGGTCGGAGGCCATAAGATGAGTCTGTATTTGCCATTTATTTTTCTCCAGTAAGGGTTACATAACAAAAGATGAATTAATTTTTTCTAGGTCCACCAAAAGTTACTCTTTGCTGACGTTCAGGTTTACTGATCGTCATGGTTGAATGTGCATTCTCACGCATCATATCATGGTCTACCGCAGATATCTGGTCATTATTTCTTTGAGTATAATAAGCCGTTCTTTCTGCAACAGTTTCCACAGGTATTCTCGCAAGAATTAAACCGCCTAAACCAAACACACCTGAATATTTACCTGATTCTATTACCGGGCTTTCAAAATCGGGATACTCGTCTTTTCTAACAAGTTCCCAGCCCTCGCGCAATTTAGCGCTAATGTTTTTAGTATCATCAAATCCTCGCGTTTCCGCTCTTATCCAACGATGCTTAAACCCATCTGGTGCAGGGGGTGAGTCCAATACGGACGGAGGAGCCCACGGCTTACGCACAGCCGTCTTCTCTCTAGTGTTGTTTGCGCGAGGAGCGCGATCAATTGTGCCTTCCAACTTTTTATTGTTTTCTTCCACTTTCATTACTCCTTAACGTATTTTGCGTATTCTTCTAATGGCACACCCAATTTCTTTGCTATTGCAACTTGGCTAGGGGTGAGTCTAACCTTTTTCCCACTACTGCGCCCAGAATTAGTCCTAGCGACAGAAGCAACGTTCTGGACGACACGCGGCTTCTTGCTTGCAGTAAACTTGTGCGGAAAACTGTCCGCAACCTGTCTGTCAAGTTCAGTATAGTACTCATCGGTCGTCGGGTCAAACCCTTCTTCTTCGACAAGTTTTTTATGTATTCCAAAAGCCGCATATGTCATAGCCTCATCTTGACCAAACCACTCGTTTTTTTGAGCCCAAGACTCCGCTTTTGGATCTGGCCTACGAGGCTGTTGTTGCGGCATAGGTTGTTGAATTGCAGTTTGATTTTGCGCTTCTGATTGTTGCTTGTAACGCTCTTGCTGCACTTTTGCTTGTTCCGCACGATCATTCTCTATTGCTAAAGAAGTCATAGTACGTTGAATCTTTACAGCTTCTGAGGTGTCTCCAAGCTCCATTGCACGAGCTAAATCTTTTTCAGCTTGTTCCATTTGACTTGTTACACGAGTCGAATACTCATTGACATAACTAGAGTCTAAGCTATCCATTCGTTCTTTAAGTTTTTGCGACTCTGAGGTGACATTTTTTGCATAACTAACCGCTTCGTTTTCGCGTCGCTCTGCCTCTCTTAATTTTTTAGTCAAACGGTCAATTCTTTTTTGAGTAGCCGTACTACTCTTGTCAAATTGATCCGAAGACGCCTCTTGTTCAGGACTTTCAACCGTTTCTTCTACAGATACCTCTGTATCTTCGTCACTATCCAATTCCAGTTCTATTTGATCTGCTTGTTCAGCCATAACAATATCCTTTTAAAAATGTAAAATATCTTCGGGGTCTGCTATCTTAGCTAAAACCTCGTCGTCATTTAAAATACGAACCTCGCCACCATCAATTTGAAAACGAGATCCAGCATAACGTGCAAACATTACCCAATCTTTCTCCGCGCACCATGCGCCTGTTGGAAATTTTTCAGGATCTTTGTAAGCTAAATTGCCTACTTTAAGCACATACCCCACTTGCGTGGATACTTTTTGTTGATCTACAACAGAATCAGGTAATAAAATACCTCCTTCTGTTTTTCCCTGACCTTTGTACGGCAATATTAAAATTCGCCATCCTGTCGGAGAAGGTAGTCTATCTAAAAGGGTTTTTCCTATTGCTTCTGGATTTAAGCTAGGTTTTTCTTGGTAAGCTTCGGCTAGGTTCTTAACACCTTGTTCTGCCGCAGCTATTAAGTCACTCTTATTTGGTTCACTCACTTGAACGCTCCTGTTTATCTAGCAGGCTTTTTAATTCCTGTTCCACATGATCTAGGGACTGTAACATCCCCATAAGCTCACGATAATGCTCCATGCCCTTTACTTGATTGTGTATCAAAGAGCTATAAATTACTTCGCGTCTCTCCCTAATTATACGAAACGTAGCTTCCGAAAAAAATATCTCATCCATTCGCATACTCCCGTATAGATTACTATTAACTCTTAGCATATCTTATACGAGAAAGACCAGAAGTTTTTTTATTAATCCATCATTTCTAAGGAAGCTTCCCTTGTTTCTTTGTTTCTACGAGTCCATCCCCTACCAAAAGTATCAAAAGTGTTCAAGCTTTCATAAAACATTTGACGTTGATGGTGTATTTCTTCTATTAAATTTTCTGGGCCATGATTTGACACTAAAGATAATGTGGCTGGACCAATCGCACCGTCCGCGGTTGCTCCTACAATTTTTTGCAAAGCTTTAGCCGCTCTACCTGTTCCAGAATTTACAGCCCAATCAAAAATTGAAAAGTCTACTCCAGAGTCTAAAGAGTTGCATTTACATCGATCCCAATAATTTCGTTTGTAAATTAAAGCAACATCTTCTTTTGTAAGATCGCGCATTTCTTGCTCAGATACTTCCCGCTCAACCCACTCTTCATAAACTTTTTTTGTTACACCTAAGTTAGTTATACCTCCCGGATCTTCAGGATGGTTTACAAAACCACCTTCGTGTTCCAACAACATTTCTAAACAATGATCGTAATTCTTGTTCATTTATACTTTCCTTGCTTTATCTATAGCCCTTGAACCAAACCAAAACGCTAGAATAGCTGCAAAAATTCCTTTGGTTTCTTCATCCCACAAAACTTGTATGGCCTCTGAAAAATTAGTTCCAGTTCTCAGAGCTTCCATAAGTAATGTTATTTCGATAGTCGCAAACAAAAGGAAGAATGCGTATGTAATGACAGGACGCACAGATTTTTGTAATCCCGATATAAACCCCACACCTTTATTAATTGATATATCATGCTGGATAAGTCGATCATGTTCTTTATCGGCCCCCATTGTTTCATACATTCTAAGATCTTGATCGTAGCCAGAAGCTCTTAGTTCTGCCATAGCTTTCATCTTATCTAGTTCATGCTTGTTGTCTTGTTTCCTAGCAAATGAATCCGTAATTGCGGGAACGGCTGAACTAGCAAAGCCTAAAACTGTTCCTAAAATTGATAACATATTATGCGGTTCCTTTTTTATGTACTTTTTGTATATTAAAAGAAGCTCGTTTAACGGCTCCCGGATGCGGTTTATATTCACCTTTCATTAAATTATACCCTTTACCCGACTTCATCCAATGAAATCCTTTTGGTGCTGCCACTGTTTTTTTAGACATTTTATCCTCCTATTTCATTTTAGTTTTGCTTAGTGCAGAACCTGTTATATACGCCGCCACAATACCTGTGTTTGCAATTAGGAATGTAGACAATACTGAGGATATTGCTTCCATTCTGTCAAGAGAAATTACTGGAAGCAACAAAAATGCTACGCCTACAATAGAAACAATCATAGATACTATAGCCATCATTCGTTGTGTATCCGCTTGTTTGTCTTCATTCTCAAGTCTAATCCAAGTAGCATGACGATCCATTTCTTCGTCTGTCACAACCCCATCTCCGTCAGCATCCGCTACTGCGTACTTACTTTTTTCTTGTAGTTTTTTTGTCATAATCGTAATTCCGTTGCTTCGTCTTCGTTACCAAGAACACCCCTTACAAACGTATTAAAAGCAAGACTTGCTCTAATGTTTTTACCTTCTTTTTGTTTAACCCCATGTTTTAAGTTTGAAGGGAAAAGAACTATATTCCCTGTTTTCATTGGAAAATTCCATTCAAAAGAATTAAATTCATTCCATTCTTTTGGGAGTATTCGTATAGTTTGATCAATTTCCCTTTTGTAAAAAGTTATACTATCAAAATCAATATCTGCATTTATATATAGCACCCCAGAAATAAGAGAGTTAGCGTGTAAGTGAATGTGATGACGTTGTTTTTCTTTTGTATAATTTATCCATGATTGTGTTATGTATACAGAACAATCAGTTGTAGGCGAATAAACTTGTTCAAAGTAAGCATTTACATGTTCCATAATATCTTTTTTTAAGCCGCTAAGTTTTTCTAACTCTAAAATATACCTGCCTTTTTTATTTTTACCTGTCCAACTATTTCCATCTTCAATTGAATTTTTTAAAAGATGTTTTTTTGAATCTTCAAAAAAAATAAGTTCCTCTTTTGTATACGGTCGTTCAATGTTAGATTCATATATAGGCGCACCAAATAGCCCTTGAAGTGTAGCTTGCTTTGTCATTGTGTAGTCTCCCCTCTACTTTGACATTCCTGACAAAGGATTTTCCAATGCCATCCTTATTTTAGTATCTAAATCCTTTTTAAGTTGTTCTATTAACTCTCTGTTTTCTTTTAACATGTTTTCTATTAATTGTCGATTTTCCTTTGATAGCTTGTCCATCATGGCTTGTGTTTCGGCTATTTTAGTATCTAAACGGTCTACCATTTTGTCTCGACGTTCCTCCGAACTAGATATTAATCCTCTAACAATTGTTACATTATCAGAACTTGTTTTATTAACATCTTCCACAGATTGCCTGTTTCTTTGTTCTTGTTTTTCTAAATTTGCTTCTTGTTTATCTAAATTAGCATTAAGCTTATCGGCAGTTACCTCTATATGGTTATTAAGTTCCGCCACATCCTGATTTAAATCCATTCTTAAATCATGCAAGTCTGTTTGTAATGTAGCGGCTATAGCCTTAACACTATTAATTTGTTCTCGAATAACCGCTGAAGTAGCCTCGTCCACCTCTTTTAACAATTCAAATTCTTTTTCAACTATTTTAAGTTCGGCATCCGTCTCGCTAATATGAGATTCTATCCAACCCATATCGGGGCTAACATATTCTTCTACGGCCTGTTGTAAATCTTCATAATCTTTGTAAAATTCAAAAACTGCCCAAGATCCACCAGCCAGTGTACCCATCAAAGGTAAAATCCAAATGAGTTTACCGAGGAAACCTTTGCCAGAAACCTTTACGCCACCATACTCTAGTTCAGCCATTATCCGCTTTCCTTATAGCTTTTAAATCATCTAAACTTTTATCTTTTTTACCGCCGTCATATTCCCAAGCATACCCTTTTATAACCATATACTTGTTAATATTCTTGTCACCATCATGTAACCAACCTAACATGCGACCGTATTTACCATCTTTTTCTGTTTTAACCCTTAGATCAACCGCCTCGTCTAGTTGTTTTTCTAAAAAAGATTTAGCTAGTAAACCTTCTGCTTTTTCCTCTAAGTCCCGCGTTCTACTTTCTGGTGTATCAATACCCGCTAATCGAACACGTTCTTTTTTAGTAAGACTAAAACCCAAATCAATTTCTATATCTATGGTATCTCCATCAACAATTTTAACTATTTTCTTTACCGCATATTCGTACATGTAACTTTCCTACTTGTATTGGCTGTTTACCAAACTGTTCATTTTTTGACTAGATCCCACCATTAATAGGTATGCCGCTATGTTATTATCTGACAATACCGCATCAGGAACAGTTGCGCTAGAAAAAAATCCCGGTATGTCTTGTTGTAACTTTTGAGCGCTAAAAAATGATTTAGTATCTGCTATTACATTCATAACAATAAGTGTTTTTAGTTGATTTGTAGTGTCATACCTACCTTTATCACCCATTTTCTTAACAATCTTTGT
>WLWE01001322.1_pt1 | contig 18659 bp, 25 predicted proteins | sample 6718301 | NCBI WGS metagenome assembly WLWE01 (sample SAMN12718691, study PRJNA515312) | sponge metagenome | isolation source: marine sponge | host: Mycale hentscheli | place: New Zealand: South Island, Marlborough, Capsize Point | collected 2003-05-01 | reverse complement strand
CATTATACACAGTTGTACGGTCACTGTGAATAGCTTGTCTCATATAGTAAGCCACCAATTTCTCCAGATGCTTAGAGTAGGCACGAGCCTGATCCCTTATTTCTGGATGCGCTGAATCCGAAACAGCAATGATCTTTTGCACACACTGTTCGGATAATTCATCAGGGGTAAGACCCCTATTATGGGTTGTGTTTATTTGAACTAAAGACTCATCTCTAGGAACACTTACATCTATTTTAAACATTATTGTTTAGCCCTTATAACTTTTCCAGTTCGGTACTCGTCAGTTGTTTCTTTTGCTTCGCCAAGCATCTTAATACCAACAATAGATTCTTCAAAACGTTTATTATACATTGCCATCATATCTTGATCGCCCTTCATATAAATGTACGCCTCAATCATTGCTCCATACAATAAAGCCATTTCAGCGTTCTCACTTAGCCACGTTGTTGAACTATCTGATAGCTCCGTAATGCTTTGTGGTCTATAAAAATAATGAAGCTCTGCGGTAAAAGCAGCGTTCGGGGTGGGTGCTAATAAAAAGTTATCAACATCAAAGACACAATAGTATTTAGGAGATCCTGTCGTGGTTGGGTCTGGTGTATATTGTTGAAGAAAACTAGGATCTTTAAAATCTAAAAAGAATTTATCTCCATCAGATCCTGCCATACTCATAGAAAATGGTGCTAAAAAATCAGAAGGAACTTTTATATACTGCACAGAAGCACTGGTTTGTGCATTTGCATTTTTACGGAATAAACTTAACTGAACGTTTTTAAGTATGCGTTCCTCAGATAGTCTAATAAACAACGGTATGTTATTTACAAAGCTTGTTTCTTCGTATTCTGCGTATGCTTTTATAGCATCTTTTAACTGTAAATATGTAAAACTCATTTCATCACACTATTGTTATATTTCCAACCATACTACTGTGGCTTGTACATTGATACACCAAAGATGTATCGGAGGGTTCATGCGGCACAATGAATTGTGTCAGTCCTGTTGTTGAATTGTAGTTGTCTGTAACACCTGTAGTGAAAGCAGAGCCACCATTAGATGTTCTTATCTGCAAAGGATGACTACCTACATTAGCTGTATTGTTAATCAAATAGGTGTGCCCTTTATAGAAAGTAAAGTTTGGATTGTCTCCAGACGTAGCACCAGGGCCAGTAAAGGTATAAGCAGATGATCCGTTTGTTCCTGCGGTGTATTTAGTTACAGGGCCAGTTGTCTCATCATTAACTCGAATCCATGCCCCACCGTGTGCAAAATATAGACCACCAGTTGCATGAACGTGGGCTACAGCGCCATGATATGTCGATGCACTTGGCAAGTCGCTTAAAGCACTGTAATAAAACACAATTTTATTTGCGCCAGAGCTTACATCTATAACGCCGTTGGTATCTATAATATCAGTTAAAGTTGAGCCGTTTCCAAGTGCCGCATATATCTCCGTAAAGTTTGCGTTTATCTTAGTTGCACCTGCACGAAGGGTGTCACCGTTCCCATCGTTTGCGCTGCTTCCTATTCCTACACTTTGTAAAGCCATGTCCTATCCCTCGTCAAATGTGTCTGTAGTAGAGTCTAAGGTTGTTGTTGTGCTGTCAAAACTTGGGGCTGCTGTAGCCACTGATACAGTTACAGATCCCACAGAAGCATTAGCACTAACTCCAGACGGTGTAATATCATCATTGCCAGAGTCTGACGTAGTTATTGTAACTGTACCAATCTCCCCAAGAGCAGTTAAATTATTTCTAGGAGTTATTCCTAGTATGTCTTTAAAACCAACAGGATCATATCCATATTGTATTTCTCTTTGTTCATTTAAATCTTGTTCTGGTCTTGGATTTCTTAATGCTTGGGGATCAGGAACAGCTCTAAGTGGTTGCAATTGAGGGTGTTTTTCTTCCCATTCATCTCTGCCAACAAGCAAACCATTCCATTCTTTACGCATATCTTTTAACCGATATCTGAATCCAGATCGGTCTGATATGCCAAAAGCATGTTTTCCTGTTGCAAATTTAGACAATACGATAGTTTCCTAAACTTGGTGTAATTTGAAAAGAAGCACGATCTCTATCTTCATCAATCGCTCTCCTCATTTCTTCTTCATAAACCGCTTTTAACATCTGCACACGTTCTGGAGCACGTTTTAAAGCAATATAATAAGCTAAACCTGCTGATAAACATGGGTAAAACCTAAATGGTATGTCCATTGTATTAACTTGAGCATCAGCATCATCTATTCTTGTTAAACAGTCATAAACTAGCACATCTGTACTATTTTCTGGTAAGGGCCATATTTTCAAATTGGGCGTTAATTGCCTGTCTAAAAAGAACTGCGTTGGCCTTCCAGTAGTGGTTTTTGTAGGAATAGCAAGGTATGTATCCCTGCTAATCCTATCCATTGTAAAGTCTGTGCCGCTTCTTCTCACAACAACAGAAAGAACATCAATAACGTCTGTTAGCATGTCATATTGACCATCAGATGTTGTTAATGCTTGTGTTCTTTGCTTTATAGTCCACTGATTTAGGCCGCGATTAGCCCAATCAGCAAGCATCAGATTAAGAGATCTTTTGGCTGTTTTCAGGTCGTAGCCAGTACGAGCTTCTAAGCCACAACGCTCAAAAGCTTCTTCTACATATTCAGCTACATCTAATTCAAAGTCTGTTGATCCTGATATAGCCATTTTTATTCCTCGTTATAAAGATTATCAAAGATGCGATTTACATCTAATGTATAGTCTAAATCACTTTTTGAATAGTGTATATGTTGTGAAGGTTTAAAATCAGGCGCACCCTCTCCCGCAGCAAACCATGCAGGATGCGTTACTCTTACTCTGTTATTTGGTAAAGCTACGATATTACCTGTCCACTCTCCCGCGTCCAGTAGTTGTAAAATGTGACTTTGTTTGTGTTGTGCAGGATCGTCTGCTATCTCGCTCTCTGCGTAATCAACTGTAAAAAGATACTTTGCAGGATGCATTTGACCATCTACCTTTGCCAACCAAGGGCATGGGGTAGCACGATCTATTACATAAACTGCATGATTATACGAAGCACAATCCCAAGGCTGTGCATCATAAGTTTCCATTGGTTCAGGCCATTCATCTAAGGGAATGTCGGCAACTAACGCGGTTATGGGCATTCTAGCCCACATTGCTCCACCGTGTACTGTGTCCTCTTCTTCACCTTCAGCTTCACTACCAGTGAAGATAACCTGAAAGCTAAGACACCTGTTTGGCATTGATGTAACGCCAACAACCATAGCATGTAAAAATTCGCCGTGATAATCCTCATGGTTATGAGTGTATTCACGGCGAACCCATGCCTTAAAATAGGGTATATTGCTATGTAAATATGGCATTACGCTTTAGTTACTTTATAACCCATTTTCTTAGCAGCAGAACGAAGTTCAGCTACGGTCATTTTCTTTGCACCGCCTGCTCTACCACCTTTTTTCATCATCATAGGCTTCTTACCACCTGCGGCTCCACCCTTCATCATTCTCTTGGGCTTCTTGCCGCCTGCGGCTCCGCCCTTGTTCATTCTTTTCACCTTACCACCGCTACGGTAGCCTTTCTTTTTCATCGCCATAAGTTCTCTCCTTTCAAGATTGTCTAACCGCACCTTTTGTGCGCTTACGTCGATTCTTCATAATTGCACCGCATCCTCTTGCTACGGCTGTGCCTTTTTTGGCCTTCCCTTTGAACGGCCTTTTGGCTTTTGTTTGTTTGATTTCACCGCCTTTTTTTGCAAATTTGACTTCTGCGGCTTTGGTGTTTTTAACGACTGTTTTGCCTTTTTTACCTGCACTTTTCTTTTTTCGGGCAGTGGATGCTCTTTCTTCCTTTGAAAGACTATTTGCTTTATTCTTTGGAAGACACCTATCAGGGTTCTTTTTATCTTTTGAAGTGCCACACGGACCTTTGATACTACCATCGGTTCCTATCCTCACCCATTGCTGATCTCTCCACTTTTTAAGCTCACCCATTATTTTTTCTTCTTTCCTTTAGAGCCTTTAGCATAGTTGGGGTCTTTGCAGTATTTAGATGCTGCCATGTTTGCATACGCTGAAGGATAGGTGTCAAAAGTACGTTTTGCCCATGCTTTACCCTCTGGACAAATCTTACTACCTTTTGATTTTGCGGAAGCTTTTCCACCTTTTCTATAGTAGGTTAAGCCTTTTGGCGTTTTATTCTTTGAAGGTGGCTTGGAAACTTGTTGTCGCATTTGCGCCCTCGACATTGCCATAATTTCTCTCCATATGTTCTTTAATAAAGCTAATTTGAGAGGCCATAACCTCTGTTCTTTTGTCTACTGCAATAAGGGTTTTTGTAACCCAATCTGCCCAACTGTAACCAACACCACCAACACCTATGATAAAGGCTGTTACAAGAGCTATCGTGACTTGTTTGTTCAACACTTCCACCTTTTTCTAGCCTGTCTTAAACGTGAATTTGGATTCTTTGCAGCTTTTGGAAATTTCTTCATTTGACCTGCGGAACGAGCGCAAAATGATTTACGCCTTTTTGCAGCTTTACTTCCAGGCTTTACTTTGCCAGTTACCGCTGTTTTTAACTTAGATCCTGGGTTTTTTCGCCTGTAAGCAGCGACACCTGCTTTAGTCATTCCCGCCCCAGATTTAGTGGAGCGGAAATTCTTTTTGTTTCTTGCAGGCATTTTGTCTCTTTTACGAGCCATGTTGCACCTTTAAGACAGAAAGAGCGTCAGTTGATTGCTACTTCCTGTAAACGCACTAACAAACGCACCACTTGTGGCAAGTATTCCATCATCTGGAATGTTTATTTGATGATAACCTGTCGGAAATGTTTGTGTGAGTAACGTAGAACCTGAACCGCTTCCATCTTTAATTGTAAACGCTCCTGCCGCGCTTGCAAATATTACAATTTGACGAATGCGTGAACGTGCGGGGCCAACAACAGCCGCAGCACTTCCTTGTGCATGATTAAATGCTTGTACTGGACCTGCCATATTAGCCTCCTATTACGCTAGGTTATTGTTTTGCTGATACAGAATTGTAAAACGAACTAAACCCGCATTTGTTGCAGCAGAACCAGTGACAGTCAAACGAATATCCGCTGTACCTGTGTCTTGCCATGCTAACGCCGCACCTGCTTGTGTAGTTGGATATTTACGTCCCGCGTCTGTTCCACTTGCAAATGTGTTCAAAATAGTTGCAGCACCACCTACAGTATCACCAACACTCAAGTTTGTTGAAGCATTAGCCGCTGTAATAATATCAATAACGCAGTCAATAATTTGAGAATTTGCAGGAATTACAACGTTAGTAACTTGTGCAGCCACTGCTCCACCAGATAAATCTACTGAAAACGTTTGTGCCATTACAACTTGACCGACATTTGCAATGTCAGAACCAAGAGTTGTTCCTGTTGTGTTTTTGATTGTTCCTGCCTTTATAGGACCAGAAAAAGTAGTAATACCCATGTCAATCTCCTGTCTTGGGTTGTGTCAGCCGCCCAATGCCGCTGTCAGGGATAAACACACAATACCACATATTTAACAAAAAGAAAGAGGCGACTCGCGCCGCCTCTAAGTTTAAGGAGCAAAACATGAAAAATGCTTATACTCTATGTTAGCACAAATTATGCTCCAGGGGAACCAAATACGCAACGTGGGTCGCTAAAGCCAAAGCTATAACGCTCACGAGCCTTGAATCTCATGTTTCCTGTATCAAAATCTGCTTCCATATTTGTTCTCATTGGAGAACGCTCAAAGTGCTTAAAGCCATTTGGAGCATCTGTTTTAATGAAGAACGCATCTGGGTCTGTCAAGAAATGGTTAACAGTGTAACCTTCTGGTAACATACCCATGTTACGGATTGCATTAACATCATTGTCAGCAGTACCAACACGAAGAGTTGATTCCAACAAACGATCTGCAACGAATTGCAGTTGTGGTGGAATAATCATCTTAGTGCCACGCATTGCGACAATCATATTACGTTCATCAACGAACGTTGAGATGTCAATAAGAGCATTCTCAAGTGAAGTTTCGTTGAGGTCAGCAGCAGTCGCAGGCTCATTACGAAATGTGCCTCCGCCTGATAGTGGGTGAACTGCTGAACAAAGTTCAACACCGTCACCACCAGTGAAGTTTGCATCAAACGCATTATTAAGCGTTGCAGCAGCTTTCACTTGCTTTGTGTGTGCCATTGAACGGGCTAATGCCTTTGTATAACGAGCACCAAGGCGGTCATACAAATTGTCTTCAACAGCTTCTTCAGTTAGTGCGAATGCAAGTGCAACTGTTTCGTGTGAATAACGAGCAGTATACGCTTCATTTGCATTATCAAACTGAACGCCCGCACCTTCGCTTTTGGTTGGGGCATTACCAAAGCCAACAAGCATAACTTCTTCTTCAAAAGCACGATCAGATGCCTCTGTGTCATAAATTTCTGCATGTTCACCTTCGTAACGGTCATATTCCATACCAAACAAAGCGTTAAGTCCAGGTTCTAGCTCTTTAACGAGCTGTGATCTTGAAATAGCCATAACTCAGTCTCCTTATGCTAGACCCGCAGTGCCTGCACTGAACAGGTGGTTGTTAATTTTGACAATTACGTTTGTATTTGCCGATGATGCATCGCTATTCTCAGGATCTTGAGAAATGTCGATTGCTTTTAGTGGTAGGGTTGCTACCGTACTATCCGCAGTTCCTACTTCTAGCTCAATGCGAGAAGTACCAGATGTGGTATCTCCTGCTGTTGCTAGAATATCGTAGTTACCTGCCAAGTCTGTTACTGGAAATGCAGCATCAGCTTGGATTTCAAACACTGCATTTGGATCATCAATCACGTTAGCCATGATATCAGCCGCATTTGTGCTTGCAGGATAGTGGTTTGAAAATGTTGGCTTTCCTGTAGTAGGATCAGTAAATTCACAGCCGTTAAAAACGCCTAGAATAAATCCTGAACCACCTGCCGCAACTCTCTGAATACCGCCACCAGTTACCATTGCAACTAGATCACCTTGAAAAATAGAGGTGTTATAGTTTGCAGCAATTCGGTAACGATTTTGCTGTTGAGAGCTTATACTTGTACGAGCAGGACGAAGGCCAAAAGGTGCGTCTAAATTCGCCATCTTTAATCTCCATCAGTTTTAGGTCGTGAGCCAAAACTCACGCTTGATTTACGTTGAGGTGCCATTTTTGGCATCGCAGGGTTATTTTCGCGCATCCAATCACGATCAACAGCTTCCATCTGATTTTGTGTAGTCTTCTGGTAATGCTGATTGCGTTGATTTGTTAGTTCAGTAGGTATACGAGCAAGAACCAAACCGCCAACACCTATGATGCCTGCGTTTCTTCCTTCGTCTACAACTGGACCTGCATAGTCTGGATACTCTTCTGCACGAACGAGTTCATATCCTTCTTGCCGTCTTTTATGGACGTTAGTTTTGTCATCAAATTCCATCACGGATTCTCGAATCCAACGATGTTTGTACCCTAAAGGTGGTTCTGGAGCTTCTAAGGCTGTTCCTGGCCTCCAAACTTTACGTTCTTGGCTTTGCCGAGTGTCTACTTCTCGTGGGGTACGATCCGCCATTAGTCTCTCCGATTCGCTAGTTTTTGCACTTCTTGTGCGTATTTTTCCAAGGGTATACCTAATTTACTAGCCAATGCGACTTGACCAGGGTTTAGATCCACTTGCTTTTTCCGTCCATTTACCAGTGAACGACTACCGTTCCCCGAAGGAGTGACAGATTGGACGTTTTTCTTGCCACTTGCAAACTTATTAGGCATTTCAGAACGCATGCGCCGATCAATTTCTGAATAATATTCATCGGTTGTAGGGGCATATCCCTCTTCCGCAACTAACGTTTCGTGAATTGCTCTTGCAGCACCTGTCATAACCTTATCTTGACCAAACCACTTATTTTTTTCTAACCATGACTCTAGCTTTGGGTCACGCTGTGGTTGAGGGGCTTGTTGACGGGGTTGCTGTTGCACCTGTTCTTGTTGAGCAGCATACTCTTGAGCTTGCTGCTGAGAACGTTGTTTCTGTAGGCGAAGACGCTCCTTTTCAATAGCAATTTGTGATATTGCCGATTGAGCATCTGCTAATTTTTCATAATCGCCTGCTTCATGTGCTTCTGCTAATGCACGTTTTGCTTGGGCTTCTTGTGTTGTAACTCTTCCTTCGTACTCAGACATATATCCCTTGTCTAAGGTTGAAAGACGTTTTTTATACTCATCATTTTGAGCTTTGACTTGCTGCGCATACTCTACTGCGGCGGCTGCTTCTTCTTCAGCCTTTTTTCTTAATGCAGTTAAATGTTTGATTCTACGCTGTGGGTCTTTTTTCTTTTTATTTGGAGATTCATAATCTCTAAGCTCTTGCTCATCATCAGAATCTTCATCAGAGGATGCCTGCTGTTCTTCAGAAGACTCTTCAATAACCTCTGAATCATCCTCTATTTCTACGGATGTTACTTCTTCAACTTCTTGTTCTTGTGCTTCTGCTTGCATAGCAAAAATGCTCCTCTGTTATCTTATACATACGAAATGTCTTTGGGGTCAAGTATTGTGGCTATAATATTATCGTCATTTATAATACGAACCTCAAGTCCTTCCACTTTAAACCTATTTCCCGCATATCTTCCTATAAGAACCCAATCTTTTTCAGAACACCACGAACCAGTTGGGAATTTCTGGGAGTCTTGGTATGCATCTGGGCCTAGTTTTACGACATAAGCTGCTACTGTTGCAAAGGCTTCTCTATCTCTAACTGCATCAGGAACATAAACACCGCCTTTAGTTTTCTCACTTGGGTAATACGGAATGATTAAAATTCTATATCCAGTTGGCTGCGGAAGTCTCTCTAATACTGAAGTTTCCATTTCAGAAGGGTCATTTTCGTTCTTGCTTTTTTCTTTATCTTTTCCAAAAGCAGTCTTTATAGGCGTAGAAATATTTTCCATGTCTTTTGGTTTTCTTGCCATACTTTCAGGCACATACAGTTTTTTATTCATCTGATAGCTCAATATTTTTCATTGCTGTTTTGATTTCTTCTTCCATGAACGTCAAACCTTTAACCTGTCCAACCGCATACTTGTAATCATCGAATGAACCAATGTTACCTGTGCCTAAAGACACCTGTATGTCATCACGGCGTTGACGTAACTTTTTATAGAGGTATTCGGCTAGATTTAGTGCGTCCATGTGATCTCCATACTAGGACATTATACAATCCATCGGAGAATACAAGTATTTATCCCAGAGTTTTAGAAAATACCCTGAAATCTTTGGGGTCTAGCAATTTTGCTGAAGCGTTTTGTTATGCCGCCACTAGCTTTTGCTTGCGGTTTTCTTTTTTGCAGGGGCTTTCTTTTTGGGAGCAGCCTTCTTTTTGGGCTTCTCAACCCACGCTTCGTTTTCTGGGGTGCTTGGGTCATCTGCTATATAATGTCCTTTATCGCTACGAGCACGAACCATTTCTGTAGCTACTTCTGGATTAGCAATCGCCTCTCTTCTAGCTACCTTCTTTTCTTTTTCAACTTGAGCCATTTTAGCCCTTACACTACTGGTCATTGTCTGACTCCTTTCATTTGCGCATTAATAGCCGCAATATCCCTTTGTGTTTGAATACGATCTTCTGCGACTCTTGTTTTATCGGCTAAAGCATCTTGTTGTAGGTTTAGCCTTTCTGTAGCCAAACTAGCGTCAGCCATTTCTTTCTCACGCTCTAGTTCTTGTTTGGCTTCAAACTCTGTAGATTTACGCTGCATGTCTGTTGCTTTTAATTGTAGCTCCTGTTGCCTAATTGCAACAAGAGGATCTGTTCCTTCACTCACAGGCTCAACAGTTTGAGTAAATTCTTCCGTAAGATCAGCGATAATCATTGCAGCTTGACGCTCAATTGCAGGCTGTAACATCTGCATAGCCTCTGGATTTTGTTGAACCTCTGGACCCGCTTGTTCCATGACCATTTGCTGTGCTTGTTGTTCTGCCAACATACCAATGTGTTCTTGAATATGTCCTTGGAGCGTTGCCATAGCTTGTGGGTTCATTTGAACAACAGGCGTAGACATAATTGCTAAATGCGTTTCCATATGCGCTTTATGATCTTGCTGTGGAAATGCTTGTGGCATACCGCCAGTAATAGAGATTTTATTCTCCATAGCCGCATTCATTGGCTGTGGCTGTGGAGGTGTTGGCAAAATAGCATCAATATTATTTACGCCAAGTGCCTCATACATCTTACGATAAGCTTGATACAATCCTTGTGGCCCACCGTGAATCTGTGGGTTTGATTGCACTAACTGCAACTGTGTTTGTGCAAGCGCAATGCGCTGTGCCATAGAAAAGATGTTAGGATCACTTACAGGTAAAACATCAACCCTTGCATCAAAGTCTTGTGCGAATATCTCAGGACCAACTTCTGTTGATGGCATATATGGATACGCCTGAATGGTTTCAGAGAACACCTTAGATAGCAGCTTAAACTCAATTTTTTGCGAATAATGCATGCGTTTATGGATCGCAGACATAACTTTTGTGCCGCGTTCCATGATAGCCATTGTTGTTCCAACAGGCGTTTCACCGCCCATTTCGGCTATTTTCATGTCTGCCATAGCCGCAAAACGCCGCCCTGCGTCCACGAGAGTGCCCAAAAGGTTATACAATGTACCTGAAGGCTCTTTAAATGGCAAAGGCATCAAAGAAGAGCGTATATCAGAGCCTGCAACGTCTATATCTCTGAACTCTCCAGGCTGTAGGGGGTTGTCTTCATCTCGAATCCTTGCCCCACGAGCCTTAAATCCCGCAGGTAAGTTAGAAAGCGTACCTGCATCAATTAATTGACGTAAAATAGAGGTAGAAGCTTGTGCCAAGCCACCAATCATGTGCGTAAGGCCAAGACCATAGAAACCTAGCCCTGGAAGGAACTTATAATGCACAAAATAGTCCTTGCGCCGCATCATTGTGTCCATTTCTTCGTAATTTCTACGAATTGATAGGACTTCGCCCGTATCTTCCACGATTGTAACGATATATGGCAGTTTTAGGCCGCTAGGAGCGCCATCATTGCCCATGTCTTCAAAGCCTTTGAGGTCTAAATCGGTGTGAACCTCGTATAATGTTAGTTCAACAGACGCATTACTAGGGTGAACACCCTGTATTTCGTTAATTGTCTCTTGAACCTCTGACATTTCTTCGCCACTTGACCCATTGTCGGGTAAATCAACGTCACGATAGAAACCTGCTAACTGAAGCTTCCTTACTTCGTTAGAATCCATCTTAATTACATGCGTAATTCTAGGACATGTAGCTAAATCTGTAGCTCCATAAGGCACAACTAAGTCTTCAGCATGCACAAACTGGCTTACTGCACGACCTTTTAGAGGATCAAAGTAAACTTTCTTGAATGTTGAGCCTACAATCGGAAGGTAAAACAACATTTGATCCATTTCTGGGTCATATTCTTCCATCTCATAGGTAATCATGTAATTCATGTAGTCTTTTACACGTTCAGCTTGCTTCGTAAGCTGTTCATTTTGTCCTCCAATTACCTGTGTTCTAACAGGACCAGTGGCAGGCAACATCTCACGGTATGCCTGTGCTTGAAATTGTGTAACACTTTCAGCCAAAAGGGGATGAACAACGCCAGAGGAACCCTCAAAAGGCTCAACTCTTTCTTCATTCTGCATTCCTAAGTAATCTAGACCACGCTTGTATGTATCTTCCCAATCCTGTCTAGATGAGAAATCATCGTCAATGCTCCCAATTAAACCATTTGATATTTGACCAAGATCTCCATCTTCCATGAAGTCTGCTAAATTAGAATCAAAAGCAGCTTCAACCGTTGCTTCCATTTCTGTGTATTCTCCAACAATAGCGGAGCCATCGTCAAAGTTAAAAACTCCAGGGTTCTCACCTAGCGCATCTTCAACCAAAACTTCAGCTTGTTCAAGCATCTGTTGCTCTAAAGCGCCGCCTGGACCTACATCTCTTTCAATAGCCATTTTCTTTCCCTTTTAGGTGTTGGAGCGAAAGTCGCTCAACCATCATGGAGCAGTAACACTTTGGGAGCGCCTGCATCAATGGGCAGGGAGATGCCACATTCGATATCCTCCGCCCCAACCTCAATATTCTGTGACTCACAGCAATCAAAGAAAACCTGATTTACACCAGATTTTAACTTTTCTATATCAACGCTGTAAGTCACATCGCTCATTATCTAACTCCAGAAAACTTAGTGCCACGAAGAGCGGCACCACCGCCACGACACATATTTCCTTTACTCTTTTTACGTTTTTTAACTTTAGCTTCTCCGCCTTCTTCCATCATTCTAAAATCTGCACCTGATATTTTTCCATCTTTATTTTTATCAAGCTTTTTCTGACCGCCAACAAGAGCAGCACCGCCTGCTTCCATTTTTTGTGGTTGCATTCTTCTAGCAATTTTAGCGGCTGACCTACCCATCCCAGGCATAACAACTCCACTTAAAGACCCAAGTAATTTCATTAGATCTTCTTTGCTGTAATTATCAAGAGGATTCATACCACGAGTACCACCACTTGGACCTGACCCAATATCCTTAGAATCATTTCCTTCTTCGATTGCTCTTAAAACATCAGATTCAGTCATTGATCCTATTAAGGATTCTTTAGTAATTTTATTTGCAGAACCTGGCCTTGGCCTTGGTTTGATAATTTTATTAGCCATTATGTTTGTCCTTTGAATTTGGGGCCGCGACCATTCATAACAGCGCCGCCGTTTTTAAAAGCTCGGACTTTACCGCCTTTCGCTTTTTTTGTGGGATTTTTATTTTTAAAACGCACCATATCATCTTTAGCACTTTCCATAGCCATCTTTTCCAGATCTTCACTTAATTGACCATAAGAACGAGGCGCACTGTATATACCTGCATCTAAAGAATTTTTTATAGCAGTTAATTTACTAAGATCGTTAGCAGTAGTCGCATCATCAAAAATTCCTTTTCTATATCTACTAAAAGCAAGGTCTGAAGCTTTTTCAAAGTCTTCAGCCGAACCATATTGCTGCGCACCGCCTTTGGTTTTGTATGTTCTTAAAGGTTGTGTTTTAGCGCCTTTCTTATTTGCCGCTGCTGTTTTGGCGCTTGTTCTTTTAGCCATCAGTAATATTCCTTTTTCCTACGAGAGTACATTAAATCATCGTCCTCATAATCACTTGGGGTCGTAATAAAACCACCCTGTCTAAAACGCAGTATAGCCTGAGTCATCGAATCCGCCAAGTCATCATGTTCACCATTTGGAAATGAAGCGCATTCCTCAATAACCTCATCGGCAAAATTAGTCTCTGGTGCCCAAACCATACCGCTTTCAAACACAGGAGCGCAAGCATGCATTCTCGTAAACTTATCTGCACCACGCCCAGGTGTGAAAGGAGTCACAGGTATACCCATCCTTCGCAGTTCTTGCGTCAACGGCATGCCAGAACCCTTTTGCTCTATCAAAATCATATCAGGATCAAACTCTGTATATAAATCATGCGCAGCCTCTTTTAACTCAGGAAACTCCCATCTACCACGCACAGCGTCAAGTAAAATAATATGATCCTCGCCTGTCTCCTCGTGATGAAACACACCCCAAGTTGTAATCGCAGAGTAGTCTGCCCTATCGCTTTTGCTAAACGCCGTGTCATAACTTTGAATAATATAGCTGCAAAAAGGTGGGTCTTCCTTCTCCCACAAGTTCCACCAATCACGCTTTACAATCGCACCCTCTTCAGCAGTCGGATTCTGCATATACTGCGAGTTCCACTTGCCTACAGGAATAGAAGCCTTTACGCCCTCTAGCTCATCCAAAGGCCAAAACTCAGGCCATAAAGAATCGCCAGATGGCATGATCGCAGGAAACTCTACAACCTCCCATTGATCCGCACCCTTTTCATTCTGCTTTTGCAAAACCTTTGCAGTTAAGTCACGAATACTCCATCGCGTCATCACAATGATAATCGCGCCCCCAGGCTGCAAACGCTGTCTAGGACCAGAAGTATACCACTCGTAGATATTATCTAATGCGCTAACGCTTAACGCATCCTGTTCCGAAACGGGATCGTCAATAATCGCCAAATCAGCGCCGCGACCCGCGAGAGCGCCGCCCACACCCACAGCGTAGTATTCACCACCACCATTCGTACTCCATCGACCAGACGCTTTAGCGTCTGTCGCAAGACTGACATTAGGAAAGACATCTCTAAAATCCTCGCTATCTATAAGGTTCTTAACCTTTCTACCAAAACCAACAGCAAGCTCCGCTGTGTGCGTTGCCTGAATAATCTTTAGATCTGGCTTTCTCCCCATAAGCCATGTGGGAAATAAATAACTCGCAAACTCAGACTTCGTATGTCGTGGCGGCATATTAATAATCAACCGCTTTAACTTGCCATCCGCTACTGCTTGCAGCTTCTCAGCGTATATTTTATGATGCCTACCCTCAATAAACTGAGGCCAAACATGCTTCACGAAACTCATAAAGTTATCGTGCTTCTCTGTCCTGTTATCTAATGTTTTAAGCCGCTCCAACATGGGAGCGACCTTCGCTAACTCTTCGTCAGTCAGATACTTAGTAAAGTCACTAAGCTCATTCATAAGTTACCCCGCGAGAGCCTGCAAAAAATTATCCGCAGCGCGATTTAATCCTGCCATGCCACCCTCTTGCATAGGCTGAACATTCGCAGATATAGGTGCAACATTTGGTGCCGCAACAACAACTCGCTTCAGAACATCGTCAAAACTCTCAACAGGAGCCTTTCCTATGTTGATTTTTGGACTATCAGAACCTGTATCTTCTTCTTTTGCAGGTTCACATATCTTTGTCTCAGGGTTGTAAACATAGCCCTCAGTATTACAGACTTTGTTGCCATCTTCATCAACGGTGTGACCTAAATCTGGACCGTCTGTGGTATCATCATCGCCGCCACCAGTTGTGATCTCAGTAGCGGTATTACCCGTGTTTGTGTTGCCTCCAAATACATCTGTAGAGCCAGTTAGGATGTTTTGTGTATCACTGCCGCCTGAAAATACCTGACCATCTTCACTATAAACAGGGTTGTAATCGCCCATGATGTTTCTAAAGCCTGTACCATCATCAAAGCCAACGGTTGAACCATCTGCGCCCTTAACACCAATTACGGCAGGCTCAAGACCTGCCTGTAGGTTTTTGTAATCTGGATCGCCCTTTTTACCGCTATACCTATTTGTTAAATCTTCAAGGCTCATCTCTTTGCCGTCATAAACAAACTTACCAGTTTTTTGATAAGCATCTAAGATAGCCTTGGCATCCTCTCCCTTTTGAGGGTCATTAGGATCATACATGTTAAATGTTAAATTTTTAATTATCTTACCAAAAACTTGCTCAAGAAAATTTGGATTTGCACCAACTAACTTACCATCATCGTTAAACTCCATCTGACCCAAAGCCTCCATCAAAAAGGCAGATTCAGCAGCGTTAGGAGTTTGAATGTCACGACCTGAAGCAAGAGATTCTGTCAAACCCAATTGAGCCAACATTGCCTCGTTTTGTGGGGTTTTAGGATTATCTACAGTCGTATTACCATCTTTGTCCGTATATTCGGTTATCTGTTTTGTTGGCTTGTCTTTGTCTTTATCGTCTTTCGGTGGAAACATAGACTGTATTTTCTCTACAGGGAATTGATCAGGATCTGTGGATGAGCCTCCGCCAGAAGTGCCTGTTACGAAATCTGGAGCAGGGCTTGGTGGAGCAGGGGGCAAGCCAGTAGAACCAAAAGTGCCTGGACCGCCTGTAGGAAGATTAAATTGATTACCAGTACCACTTGGCCCTAAACCAATGTCTTGCTCAGAAGGAAGAATTAAACCAGAAGGAAGACCAACACCAGATTGATCAACATCAACTTGTGAACTTTGATCTGGACTATCCTCAGATCCTCTAGGTGTTATGCCCTCTATTCCGCTAAAACTAAACGGAAGATTAAATGGCTGATTAGGCAACCCTTGTGGACCTAACAACTCATTTATTTGAGGAGCGTATTCGAGATAAGCATCAGCCGCCATTTGACCAAGCTTTTCACTATCACCCTCCATCCGCTTACCTTCAGGAAAACGTTCAGCATATTGTTTATAAAGTTCTTGTTGAACATTTCTAGCAGCTTGGTTTCCAGAGCCGTACATCTGCTGCTGAATACCTAAGTTAGCTTTATCTCTATCCGCCGCACTACTATGCGTATTGCCCAACATATCTGTGTAAGTTGTTGTTACCTCTTCCGAACCAAGGGTAGGTGTGAAAATATCTACATCACCACCTGTGACAGGAGCAGGAGAACCGCTCGTTAAAGCAACGTACTCAGCGCCTGATACATCCGTATCCGCCTGCGCAGCAGTGTCATAATCCTTACCACTACTTGTTGTGCCAAAATTAACATTGGACGTATCACTTGTTATGTTAGTACCGCCTCCCGCGCTAATTTGTTGATTTAACGCAGCAGACGTAGGCGTGTAATCCTCATCGCCAAAATCCATCTTTCCAGATGGCGTTTGCTGTGCCGCTAATGCCGCAGCCTCCGCATCCTTTATCTGCTGTATCGCTGCCGCTTTTTCAGCCGCAAGCTGTTGTTGTTTCTGCTTCTTTTTTCTTCTCTTAGCAGCAGAGGAAGTATAACCACTGTCAAAATTACTCGAACCCGTACCAGTAGTATATCCAGATCCTTGACCCGCACTGTACTCAGACGGTGGATAACTCGGTATGCCCCCTGGACCCGCAATCCCAGAACCGCCAAAGCTACGCAATAACGCTTCTTCATCCTGATTAATGTAAGATAACATATGTGGCTGACCCGCAATGTTAGTCTGTCTCGGAACAGCGCCGCCCATAGCCATAGGTTGAGGAGCACTCAAAAATCCAGTGTTAAGCTCCGAACCAGTGCCATATGAAGCATCTCCAGACATAGGAACACAAACCTTCAATATGGAATTATATCCCATACCCTTCGCAGCACATGTCTCACGAGTCTCGCCAGATCCAGAATACATCGTCCCATATGTCGGTGAACTCAAAAAATCAAAAATATCAATATCAACAGGTCTTGCAGGTAACTTAATCGCACCAATCGGACTCGTCGCAACCATCTCAGGGCCATAAGTAGTCGTTAATCCACCCGTCGTAGGATCAGTGTAATACTGAGAAACACTCTGCGGAATGTTAATCTTAGGACCAAAAAGAGCACTACTCTCTGGAGTCCCTGAAAAATTACCAATATCACCCGTTAACTTAGTGTAATCAATCGCGTTAATCTCACTCGGATCAACAGGAGAAGGTGTATAAGCACCAGTGCCAAAATTAGCAGGCGCACCAACCGCAGTGCCTGGACCCGCATTAATACCAGTAGTGGCAGTGGCAGGGGCAGGAGTAGAGGCAGCAGTAGGCATAGGTGATCCTGCTGCATATGTTAAAGGTGTTACACCATCTGGCATCATGTATATACCGTCTTTTATAGTAACATCTTTAAGAACAACATCACCTGAATTAAAAGCGTCATCTATATCTGAATTACTACCTACTGCTATAGTTCTATCTGGATCATAAGGTTGAGCAACGGGCGCAGCAGGTGGATCAGGAGGTATTTGTGATAGTACGGGTTCAGGAGCAGGCTGTGAATTAAGTTCAGGTTCAGGAGCAGGGGCAGGAGCGGGAGCAGGAGCCGCCGCGCTTATATTACTTGTTAAGGAGTTAATTAAACCTGTTTCATACGTTCCTGAAGCATCCCCCGCAGCAGTTAAATAATCCAACATTTGTTGATCGGTTAGTCCTGCATTTATATCTAAAGCAATGTCTAAAACGTTATTGATAGCCGCTGTATGACCCACGCCGCCTTCAACTCCAAAGTCTGCCGCTAAAGTATTTGCAAAATCAAGCTTCTCTAAAGGAGTTAAATCATCCCTTCCCGCAAGCATATTTTCTATATAACTGTTAGCCACATCTGAATGTGGATGAGCATGACCACCTTCATCAAAATATTGAACCGAACCGCCATCCTCATACCCAAAAATATCAACCTCGCCACCCATCTCCATAGGACGCGGTGTAGGCGTTCTCATCATAGGCGTTCCAGGCGCAACCATACGCTGTTGCGGCATCATCTGAGGTGGCATCGGCAAAGGTCGCTGTCGTTGCGCAGTCGCACCTAAACCCTGATTCCTACCCAACATGCCCTCTAATGAATCACCAAATTTACGGCGACGATTAGCATTTGAACCCTGCTGTTGCTGTTGCGGAACCTGTTGTGGCATAGGAGGTCGCGCCATCGGTGGCTGCATAGGAGGCTGCATCATCGGAGGTGGCGGCATACCCGCTAACGGCATCGGAGGTAAGGGCGCAAACGGATTCGGCGCAAGAGCACCACCACCCATCGGTGGCATCGGTGGCATTCCGCCCATCGGCTGCATCGGAGCAGGCATTCCAGGCATAGGTGGGGGAGTGAATCCAGTTTTTACTGCTACCATGCGTAAATTCTCCTATAAAACTTAATTCGCATCCTAACAGTAACTTAAAATTTAATCAACACACTCCAATAACCCATTCCTAATCATGCTCCTAGCCAACCTATGCCTATTAGAATAACAATAATTCTTGCCGTTATACTCGCACATCTCAATC
>WLWE01001321.1_pt1 | contig 18661 bp, 46 predicted proteins | sample 6718301 | NCBI WGS metagenome assembly WLWE01 (sample SAMN12718691, study PRJNA515312) | sponge metagenome | isolation source: marine sponge | host: Mycale hentscheli | place: New Zealand: South Island, Marlborough, Capsize Point | collected 2003-05-01 | reverse complement strand
CTTATTGCAACTCAATACCACTCGAAGCTTTTGTTCTTGGTGGTGGACAGCTTAAACAATGGGAAAATCCTTTTGGTGTTGAGCCTGATCGTTTTACTAAATGGATGAAATGCTACGGCAATCAAGGAATGAAAACGGTCAAAGATCGAAATGGCAGAAGGCTATGGTTCGATCCAAAATGGAAAAATTAATTAACAAACTATGAAAGTAAAATTAAACGATGTAGACGGAAATATTGTTAAAGATAACGACACCTACATATTAACAGACAATAACTATTTGAATAACTTAACATATTCAAAGACATTCTTAAAACCTGGTAAGAAAACAAACGGACATTCTCATGAAAACGAAGAAGAAGTTTACATCTTTACGAGTGGTAATGCCTTAATGCAAATTGATAATGAATATCATCATGCACAAAAAGGTGATGTTTTCTTAATCAAATCTGGTGAATTCCATAGAGTCTTTAATAAAGATGAAGATTATCCTTGTGAATTCACATGTATATTTCAAAAGTACGATAGAGAAAGCGATACAGCAATATATAACGAACCAATATAATACTAATATGAAAAAACCTTGGAAACAAACAAACCATGGTGGTGAGCCTACCAAAAACAAAGACAAAAAATACGCAATCTTTGTAGGGCGATATCAGCCATATCATTATGGTCATATCGAATTGATTGAACAAAAATTAAATCAAGGAATACCTGCATTGATCTTAGTTAGAGATATCGAACCGGATGAAAAGAATCCATTCACAACTGAAGAAACGTGTAATATGATTAGTAAATATCATAAAGCGAATGGTGATGATGTTAAGGTTATGGTGATACCTGATATTGAATCAGTAAACTATGGTCGAGGTGTTGGATATGAAATAAATGAATTTGAACCTACTGAAAAGATTGCATGGATATCCGCAACAAAGATACGTAATTCTATTAAGGAAGGTAACGATGATTGGAAAGAAATGGTACATCCGTCTATACAATATATGGTAGAATATTTATTAACCCAAACTGTATAAAGTGATTAAGAAATTCAATGATGATCGTGGCGAATTTATGCTATTTGATTGTAAGAAATGCGATCAAGTAAATGTTGTAACAAACCCTAAGGCATTTACATTCAGAGGTATGCATTATCAAGAAGGTGATGCAGCACAACGAAAAACAATCAAAGTTATACAAGGAAAGGTGATAGACTTTTTGTATGATCCTGATAAAGACGAAACGGAAATGTATTGCTTAGATAATCATTCAATGCCATTTGTTGTTGAAAGAAACTTTGCACATGGATATCTAACAATCGAACCTAATACAATATTTACTTATGCAGTTGAAGGCGATTACGATCCTGAATCTGAACGAAGTATTGTGTGGAAAGACATACCTGAAATCAAAGAGGTAGTTATGGAATTCGTTGCAGGATATAACGAACTAACAATATCAGACAAAGATAAAAACGGAAAATGAAAGTAATAATATTAGGCGATGGCTTACTCGCTAAAGAAATAGAGAAGCAAACTAAATGGCCAGTTGTGTCACGAAAGAAAGATAATATAGACTTCACTGATGAAGCTTCTTATTTTCATTTCTTGAAAGATTATGACGTGATTCTAAATTGTATTGCCAATACTGATACGTATAGTACAGACAAAGAATCGATGATTAACACTAACGTCAAAGCATTGAGTCGGTTAGTTGATTGGTGTCATAATAACGAAAAGAAATTAGTACACATATCAAGTGATTATGTATATGCAAATTCAACAAACGAACCATCAGAAAATGATGTTCCTGTTCATGCAGAAAATTGGTATTCGTACTCAAAACTAATTGGCGATGCATACATAGAATTAAAAGCTAGAGAATATCTAATCATACGATGCAGTCACAAACCAAATCCTTTTCCATACCCTAAAGCATATGCAAATGTAAGAGGTAACTTTGATTATGTTGATGTTATATCTAAACAAATCATTGCGTTGATTGAAAGAGATGCAAACGGAATTTACAATGTTGGTACTAAAAGTAAAACATTATGGATGTTAGCGCAAAAAACTAATCAAACTATACAACCGGATATGGCACCGGCTTTAATGCCTAAAGAATTAAATATGAACCTAAATAAACTAAACAACAATGAATAAAGGAATCGTACTTGCTGGTGGTAATGGAACCAGACTTAGACCTTTAACTTACGTAACAAATAAATCTTTGTTACCTGTCTATGATAAGCCAATGATATTTCATCCTATTGAAACGTTAAAATCTCTTGGTTGTGATGATATCATGATCGTATCTTCATCTGAGCATGTTGGTCAGGTTGTACAACTACTTGGTAGTGGTAGATCTATGGGTATAAAGATTAGTTACGAAATACAAGATGAGGCTAAAGGAATTGCTCATGCATTAGGTATGTGTGAACATTGGTCAAATGGAGAAAGCGTAACAGTTATTCTAGGTGATAACATATATTGCGATAATGATGAGTTAATAAAAGAACATAAAGCAAATTATAACGGTACCGGTGCTTGTGTATTTGTAAAAGAAGTATTCGATCCTGAAAGATTCGGCGTTGCAACCATCGATTGGAATACACACAAAATTACAAAAATTGTAGAGAAGCCTACAAATCCAGAAAGCAAGTATGCAGTAACAGGTCTTTATTCTTATGATGATCGAGTATGGGATATTATTCGAGGTCTTGAACCAAGTGCAAGAGGCGAATACGAAATAACCGATGTTAACAATTGGTATGTAAACAATGGAATAATGAACTTTGTGAAATGTACTTCACCTTGGATTGATGCAGGAACTCACGATAGTTTAGTTGAAGCAACATTATCTATAAAAAATGTTAGAGCATTCAAAAGGAAATTAATGAAACAAAAAGCAACTAAATAGCATATAACTATTAAACAAATAATTAACAAAATCAACAAACATGGAACAACTAGATTACAACTACAAGAACTTACAACTACAAGACATTAGATACAGAGGAATTGAAAGCAAAGGATATTATATGCTTGCGTTTGCAAACGTACCACCAGTAAATATAGACAAATCAATTTTTGAAAATGTTTTATTCAAAATCTTCGGACCTTTATTTATGAAGGATATGACATATGATAGAATAAAAGATATGCAATGGAACGTACATATTTCAGAAGGATGTTATTACAAATGGGATTCTAATTTATCTGAATATAAAGAACATCCTGGTATTGCAGGTAGATATTATATTTCTAGAATCGATAAAGCAGGTGTTTTATCTGAAATGACTTATACTACTCAATATGCTTAAGCTTAAACTAAAAGATGTAGATGATCTAAACCGATTCTTCTTCGGAGATTCAGTAGATCATGACTTAATATATGCAAACATATATCGATGCGTTGAGAAAGGCATAATGAATAACTTAGATGAGGTACAATTTGCTTCTGTAACATTTGATGATGGCGAGCAAATAGATCTTAACTGTGAACGAGAAGAGTATCATCAAAACTTAACTAACGTCATAGCTTATTATGAAAAGGTTGAAGATTTTGAACGATGTGCTATAGTAAAGAAACTACAAGAAAGACTTGAAAATGAATAATTGTATCATTTACATCGGAACTAAAGATTTAGAACGATGGAATAATTATATGTGGAACTTACGTACCACGGAACCAGCCTTACCACCAATGTTCAAAACATCTATGGAACTTTTAGATGAACATCATGAATGGGTACAAATGTTAATACCATTAGATGATCTACAAAGAATTTACGATTTGATGGATGAATATGCGGTGATGGCAGAAAATTTTAACGAAAAAAACGAAATATGAAAGAACCTATTATTGGAGTAATCGGTCAAGGATTTGTTGGTAATGCTATTTACCAAGGATTCAAAGACTACTACGAAGTACTTACATACGATAAGTATTTAAGTGAAAAATCAAATTCAACATTGGAAGTCGTTGTTAGACATTCAGATGTTGTCTTTGCATGTGTACCAACACCTATGAAAGATACTGGCGAATGCTATACAGGTATTGTTGAGGAAGTGTTAAACGATGTTAACGACATTTGTAAAACATTCGATATCGAAGATAAGATTTGTGTAATCAAATCAACGGTAATTCCAGGAACTACAAAGAAAATGAACGATAAATTTTCTAACTTGAATGTTATCTTCAATCCAGAATTCTTAACAGAAGCAAATGCTGTTAATGACTGGAAAAATCAGAATAGAATAATCTTAGGTGGTCTTAATAAAGTTACAGCAAAAGTTAAGCCTATATTCAAGAAAGTATTTCCACAAGTACCTATTGTAAAGACTGACTCTAAGTATGCAGAAATGGTTAAATATGTTATCAATACATTCCTTGCAACAAAGGTTAGTTTTGCTAATGAGATCTATCAAATGTGTGAAGCTATGGAAATCGATTATGATAAAGTAATTGAATATGCACAGCATGATACAAGATTAGGTAATTCACATTGGTCAGTACCTGGTCCTGATGGTTCATTCGGTTTTGGTGGTCATTGCTTTCCTAAAGATACACAAGCACTTATGTTTAGTGCATTTCAAATGGGTATTACCCCAATCATGCTCGCTGCTACTATCACAAAGAATGATGAAGTTCGAGGTGATAGAGATTGGGAGAAAATGGATGGAAGAGCAGTTATCAAAAGTAATAACTTTGAAACGGTAGAAAACTTTGCATCACTCGAAGATATGAGAAACGGAATAGAAACAGCAGTAGGCGGATCTATGGACAATTCATTAGATCCTGATCAATTAACATTAAACTTTACAGACAATGGGATTTCATAAAAGATGGATCAACAAAGATAACGTAATAGCATACTACAACAGAGATGGTATGGAAGGATTGAAACGATTATTCAGTGCAGATGCTTTGATTATACAAGATAATATTGATTCGAATAAAATCGTTGAGTACTTAACTAACGATAACGAAGACGGTATTAGAGAGTTAGTCTTAGAATTAGCTGGAGAAAGAAATGGAGATCCACACAAACTAGATAATCAAGATCTAGAAGGTACCGGTATGAAATGGGTAACTGAAAAACAAAAGGAACTTGAAGAGTGGGATGAAGAACATGCGTTAGATCAAGTATTAAATAAGATGGTAGAAGATCTCGATGAAGATGATTTAGATTTTGATTCGAAAGAAGTCGAATAGATATAACATAACAAAAATGACAGACTACACTTTGGAAGAAAAAGAACCATCCGACGATGAAATCTTAGAAACAGCATATAATAATGCTTATGATCTTTTTACTGGTAAACGAGACTTTACTGAAATTTCTCTATCACCTTACATACAAGAATCTTACTTACCATTCGATCCTTATACGATTATGTCGAAAGAAAAATTTGAAGAAGTTAAGATGTCTATGTTAGATTGGTTTGCAGACTTAGATGAATTCGAAAAGTGTATATTTATTCGTGATTACAGCTATCCAGTGTATGTTCTTACTATGGAACCGTTTGATATGGACTAATGTAAAAGTTAACAATTTGTTAACATTAAAAGTTTTTATTTGCCAATAAAAAGTATTATATTTATACTATAACAATTAATAATTAAAACAAATCATTATGGCAAATCTTAACGAAATCAACCTTTCAAACCTTTCATTAGAAGAACTTAAATCATTTCGAAGCAGAATCAATTCTGAACTTAACTATCGTTCTCATCAAACACTTATCGAAAACAAAAACTCTATTCGAGTTGGAGACTTCATTACAGTGGATAACGCAAAAACACATGGTAAAATCTTCAGAGTAACTTCAATGAGGAGAACTAAAGCTTCAATTGAAAATGTTTCTACTTCACGTGAATCTTATACATTACCAATTTCAATGATGGTGAAAACAAACGAAACACACTCCGAGCTTGTGAAACTAGGATATATCAAACAATAATTAAAACAACTAAACAATGACAAAAGATACTTACATATTCGATCTCGATGGTACAATCGCAAACATCGATAAAAGACGAGAGCTATGTGCTAAACCAAACGGTAAAATGGATTTCAAACAATTCTTTGATCCGGCTAATATCGATTTAGACACACCAAATGATGGTGTAATTCAAACACTTCAAACACTTCATGAGGCTGGCTTCAAAATAGTTATATTTTCTGGTAGAAGTAAAGCAACTAAAGAAGCTACAAAAGAGTGGTTACAAAAATTCAAAGTACCATACCATATACTTAAAATGCGACCAACATCTCATCCATTCGCATACATGAAGGATGATCTACTTAAACAACATTGGTTAGATACTATCTTTCCAGGTGATGATAAAAGCAGGATCATATCAGTATTCGATGATAGAGATCAAGTAGTAACAATGTGGAGATCTAACAACATACCTTGTTTTCAGGTTGCTCCAGGAGACTTTTAATAATGAAGATAAAGCTAAGCAAAGAAAAAGAAAAGCAAATCCGGAAGCTAGTAAAAAGATACATGAGAATGCGTCGTAAACGATTCTTCCGGAAACTTTTTTTAAGACAAATCATATAATAACTAAACAATTAAAAACAAAAACATTATGGCAAACGAAAAAAACAAATTCGAATTCATACACGAACAAGAAATTAAACTTGACGCTGAAGGAAACCCAACTACTCGTGATATCTACTACACAAAAAAGAACGAATATTTCTGTAGTGATTCTCTATCAAGTAATAAAGCTACGGCACAAAAATTATTCGAACTAATAGTTAAACACGATGGTGTTTTGAAAACAACTACAGTTCTTGAAACAATAGAAAATTAATGAAATGACAATACCAACTTTAGATGAAGCAATGCAAATCGAGCTTTTACTAGAAGAAGCTAACGCACATGGATTGAGACAAGAGGTAAGAGACTTTGCTGAAAAGTTCGCTAATGAAGATGAAGATCTAAACATATTAGACGCATACTTCATGGCTTATTCTGAATGGATAAAATAAAAGAAATGGCAGAAAGATTAGAGCAAAGGATGTATGGCCTTGTACCATATAACATTAGTCCAATACAACAAGGAATTCAATTCGGACATGCAGTAGTAGAATATAGTTTAGAATATGGTCATAAATCAGATGATCCTTATTTGCAATGGGCAAGAAACGATAAGACATTCATTATCTTGAATGGCGGAACTACTAACAATAACAAAGAAAGATACGGTACATTGAATAATGCCAAGATAAACTTACATTCATTGGGTGTTCAATTGGCAACATTCCACGAACCAGATTTAGGCGATCAATTAACTGCTATTGTATTCTTAGTAGATGAACGAGTTTGGGATAGAGAGAAATATCCTGAATTCAATAAGTTCTTAGAGGTAGACCACACAAATTTAGAAAAAGACTACTATAAACAACTTTTCGGTGAAGAATACGAACATATTCTTGAAATGAGAGACTTTCTTTCACATTACAAATTAGCATAATGGTTGTAGTAGTTTGGAAAAAATCAGAACGAGCTAAAACACATCAAATGACTGTGTTCACTAGACTACAAACACCAGATCCTATCAACACTACTCGAGCAAGAAATCCAGTGATTCCTAACGAAGCTCCATTCATCGAACTTGGTGTTGGTAACTTTATTGAAGAATGGAAAACCAAGTACAAAATCAAGAAGGTACAATGGTGGCCAAAGGAAGATGCGCCTGAAACTAAATAGCATCTCAATCATATAATACTTATAACAAAAAAACAAAAATATGTCAAAACAACTCGGATACGCATGTATCAACTTACACCTTACAAAGCAAGGTATTCGTACAAGTCGTAAAATGATTAAGAAAACTTATCAACAACACGGCATCGAATATGCATCAAAACTTGCACTCGAAAATGCACGAGATTTTATCAAGATTATCAACTGGAACAATCAACATGGTATCAAAGTATTTCGATACTCTTCAGCTATATTTCCATGGATGTCAGAATACGATTTCAAAGACTTACCAGATTATCAAAAGATAAAAACATTATTCGCTGGTGCTGGTCATATCGCTCGCAAACATGGTCAAAGACTTACGGTACATCCTGGACCATTCAATCAATTAGCTTCTGTTAACGAAGCAGTTGTACAAAAAACGATTAAAGAACTTAATCAACATGGCGAAATGATGGATATGCTAGGTGCACCACTTACAAACTACAACAAAATCAATATACATGTTGGTTGTGCTACTGGCGGTAAGGAAGCTGCAGCTCAAAGATTTTGCACTAACTTCAAACGATTAAGCGAATCTACAAGAAAACGTTTGGTTGTCGAAAACGATGATAAACCAAGTCTATTCACTACTATGGATCTATATAACATGATTCATAAAGAAATCGGCATACCAATTACATTCGATTATCATCATCATTGGTGTCATCCAGGTGAAGGTTATACTGAAGAACAAGCGCTTAAACTTGCTGCATCAACATGGCCTGAAGGTATAAGACAATGTACTCACTACTCATCTGCTAAACGAGTTTATGAAGATGAATCTGCAAAGATTGTTAAACATGCAGATTATGTATACAACGAAATTAACGACTATGGTCTTGATATCGATGTGGTTGTCGAAGCTAAAGCAAAAGAATTAGCAATCATAAAGTATCAACAAGACTTCGGAATAAATAAACTATATGAAAAGCAACTTAGTTATTGTTGATAACTTCTATCAAGATCCTGATCGAATACGAGCATTAGCATTGTCACAGCCATTCGATGTTACAGGAAATTATCCCGGTAAGCGAACGAAATCATTTGCAAGCGATGATGTAAAAGAAGCTATACAACATTTAATAATGCCACATGGTGGTCAAATAACATATTGGCCTAGAGGATACAATGGAGCATTTCAATATGCAACAGCAAATGATCGTAGCTGGATTCATGCAGATAATGGAACTACATGGGCAGCAGTATGCTACTTAACTCCTGATGCACCAATAAGTGCTGGAACTGGATTGTACAAACATAAAGAAACAGGTGTAACTGAATGGGATCCTAACTTAGGAATAGACTACAACGATTACAAACCAAATCAAGAAACTCAAGACTATACCAAATGGGAAATGGTCGATAGAATAGGAAATAAATACAACAGATTAATACTTTATAGAGGCAATCAATATCATGTTTCGTTAGATTACTTCGGTACTAACAAACACGATGGAAGATTGTTTCAAACATTTTTCTTTAACACTCAATACTAAAACAATGATAATACAAATAACAAAACTAGAATCAAGCATCATAGATAAATTTTCATACGATACTAACAATTGCGAAATGCTAATAGAATATAAAGGCGGTAGTCAATACTTGTATAAGAACGTTAATGAAATTATAGTTTCAGAATTTATAGATGCTGAATCAAAAGGAAAGTACATTAACGAAATCAAGAAAGATTACGAATTCGAAAAGGTTGAAGTAGAACCTGTTGGTACTGCTGGACAACCATCACACCTAATTTGAACTCATGAAAAAAAGCGATTACAAATTCTACGAAGAATCTTGGAATGATGAAGAATTTAATAACTTCAAATCTAATCGACAAAAAAAGAAAGTAAAGAACCTTAAAAAAATAAGAAGAGAACAAACATATGATAAAAATCAAAGTAACAAACGGAAAGATTGACATAGCCTTAAAGAAATGGAAACGTAAAGTTAAAGATACAAAACAACTACGACTTCAAAGAGAAGCACAGGCATTTACAAAACCTAGTGTTAAACGAAGAGCTCAGAAGATTAAAGCAGCATATAAGCAACGTATGAGAGATCAAGAGAGTCAATGATTAAATGTTAACAATTTGTTAACATAAAAAGTTTTTTATTTCCACATAAAAGTATTATATTTATATATAACAAATTAATAATAATAACAAAAACAAAAAATCATTATGGCAAACTTTAATCAATCCAACAATCCAGTTTACGTTCAAACAACTTCTAAACTTACTAAGCCTGTGCTTAAAGCAATCAAACTAATTGCTTCAAATACAAAAATCGATAAACCTACTAGAATCGATCTTATCAAACTTTACAAAGGTGTTAGAGCTGCAGTTGAACAATCAAATAACGAACTTATGGTTGTGAGCGATGGAGATCTTAAAACTCAGTACTTCATTAACTTTCCTACTTGCGAACATACTAATACTAACTTTCTTATCAATGCATAATCTAGACTTACACATCAATCCAACAGTTAAGGTTGATTGCCTAACTGCACATCACAAAGATTTAGTACCCAAGAAACTACACAGATATTGGGTGCTAAAGGTTGAATCATATAAAGATTCTGACACATGGTTAAACGAACCTAAAGGTGTAGATGATAACTATCACGAAGGAAGGCGTTTCAATGATAACGATCGAGTAGTAGATGTTATTCTTGGTTGTATGCGCCAACAAATACAGAAACAACTTTTTGGCCAAATCTTTAACGTCATTGGCGAAATAGACGAATCAATTTTAGCTAAATCATTCGAACATTACATAAACAATATCGATGAACGCAAATTAAACGAATGGATAGATGCAGCATTGCATTATTCTGCAGGTTGCGATCATTGGTACACATTCGAAAAGGAATGGTAAAAAGACTACTACTTAAATTCTTACTTTGGTTGTCATATAAGTTTCCAAAGAAATCGAGAAAGAAAAGCATTTGGGAATTGTAAAATCGTAACTCCTTGGTAGTCATATAAATATACTAACTAACAAAAATTATACTTATGAAAAAATTACTAACACTGATCAGCTTGATGTTTGTGATATCAACCATTGCACAGACTACTTTATATTCTAACGACTTCGAAAACACATCAACCGGATACGTAACATCAACAAATTTTAACGATCCTTTATGGAATTATGTATGGACTGGACATAGTGGATGTTTGGCATCTGATGTTTGGTATGTAGGAACTTCTGGAGGTTATGGTACTAATTCGAACATCACTGGAAATTATGCAAGCATAACATATGGATCACAAAGTTGTAATCAAGATATAAGCATTTGTACACAAGAATTTTTAGCAAACGGAAATGTAATAAACATTTCATTTGATTGGGCTCATAGAATTTATTTAGGCAGCGTATTTTTAGCAAGACTATATGATGCTACTGGTGCTGTAGCAGAAACGTTATTACTTTCTCAAAATACTGAATCCGGTAGATATGAATCAGATGTAGTTGTTACTCCTGGAAAATATAGTTTAGACTTTAGATACATCGGTAATTGGGAATGGGGTGCTAAGTTAGATAATGTATTAATAACCGAACCTGGAGGTGCCTTACCAATAGAATTATTAGACTTTAATGCAGAATTAGTAGAAGATGAATTATATCCTTATGCACTAATTAATTGGGATGTTGCATCTGAAATTAACAACGATTACTTCACAGTATATCATTCAATGGATGGATATGAATGGACTAGTGTAAGTAAAGTAACTGGATCTGGAAATCATAACATATTTAAGTCTTATTCAACAATACATAATCGTATCGAGTATGGATATAATTATTACAAATTAAGACAAACCGATTACGATGGTATGTTCGAAGAATTCGACATCATATCATTAGAAAGAAAACAACCTAGAATTGAAATCGTAAGACGAATCAATCCAATGGGTATAGAAATATCAGAGGATACTAAAGGAATCCATATCAATCTCTGGAATAACGGAGAGACATCTAAATCATTTCATAAATAGAAACTATTTTACCTTTGTTTCATATAATAACTATAAACAATTCAATATGGAACTAGGTAAAATGAAATTAACAGAAGCATTGGTTTATATGAAGCCAATTGCTAAAGCTTATGGTTTGAAATTAAATCGATTAAGCGACTTCAGACTATGCAGAATTATTACTTCACAACTATATAATTCTATCGTATGAGTACAACATTCGCAATTAGATTAGAACACGGAGAGGAACTAGAAGTTGCATTTCGCTCTAATGGTAATATCCAATGGATTGAAGAAGGTGCCTCAGCGTTACCGAGAGAAACCAAAGTAATTGCTCTCGACAATACACCACAAGGAATACTTACGATTGGAGATATATTAGATACAATTGAAGGATGCGAAACGGTTGAAAGACTTCGTAAAGAACATGTAATTGAAGATGATGTTTTGCAACTACACAAAGAAAAACAATTACTATCTAGACTATATGCTTGTCAAGATGATATGGGAGAATTACTAGATAAAGGTAATCAAGACTTTCATTATATCCTGATGGAAATGTTAATCAATCGTTTAGAAAAACATTTGCAAATGAAACAAGACTTATTATGAAAGAATATAAACCAACACCAAATATGCGTACAAACAGTTTAAGTAAGAAGCCTTCAAATAATGTAGTAAAGGTTGTGTACGAGAATTACGAAACAGCATATGATAACGTACATCACACAAATCAATTTGTAAACAAAATCGTCGAGAACAATACCAAATGGAAAGAGATTTGGGTTAACGACTTAAAAGTAAAATGGAACGATGAATGAAACGAGAGAATTAGCTGAGGAAATTAGCTTTAGATTATTAGCTACACGTAATCATGTCGATATGGAATGGTTAGTAGATAAGCTAAATAAATTTAAGAATCAAGGTACTACAAACAAAGATAAATTCTCTTCGTGGGATGGATCTCTTAATGATTGTGGTGACGCAAACGAATATTAATATGTTCTTACAAAGACGAATAATAACAAAACGTAGAAGACCGATCAGGTTATGTTCATTTCACATAATGATAATACACAAACGATGAAAAAACAAAAACAATACACGATTAAGAAGACACTTATAGAAAAGAACGTTCAGGTAATTCTAAACGATGGTCTAGGTGTTGTAGCATATTTTACATTCGATAATGCAGTGCAAATGTGCCAACTACTAAATGCAAATTCAGATAACAATTGTAGATATGAAATTACTAAGAACGATATATAAAGCCATCTCCAAAGAGACTAATTGGTTCATTCGAAACGGACTAGATATTAGTTCAGTTGAAACACTAGCCTATCGTAAAAAAGAATGGGAATGGATGGAAGAGGAAGAGAAAAAGAAACAACAAAAACAAAATGATTTTGGCGGACCTAACGGCCATTTAGGAGTATGAGTAAGAAAGTACTAAATCAATTCTTATTAGATATAGACGAATACGTAATACAAATTATTCACCATAAAGGTAAGGTATTAGAAATATCCGTATTAGACGAAGGTGGAGGTCTAATAGAAAGTTTAGAAATAACAAATGCAGATGAAGAAGAATAAAGCAATATTAATAACATGGGAGATCATTAAGGCTATCTATGCAATCATAGGTATGATAATCATATTTCCGTTTGCAGTAACTACAGCAATGATCTCAATACTATACGAAAATGCGAAAACTTATATACAAACTAAGATTAGAAGATAAGATCACCGATGAGGTCTTTAACTTACTAATGGATCAATATGATAAATCAAAACAAAGATGAGTAAAGAATATAATGTAAAGTATAAAGTAGGCCAAGATGTCTATGTATTAGAAGATAAAAAGATAAGTAAAAATAGGGTAGACAAGATTAGAGTTACCGAACAACAACCTTATAGGAAAATTAATTCAGATGGAACTTTTACTGATATGACAGGTATTGAAATAGATTATCTAATAGAATCACAGAGAGTTTATACATCCATCATAACAAAAAGTACCCAAAGTTCATACAATTGGTATAGTCAAGAAGATGTCTTTACTAATAAGGCTGAATTGATTGCACAAATTGTATAAACCAAAACAAAGATGCTGATAATAAAACTAATACTATTAATAATAATATTGTACCCTCTGTATAGATACAAAAAAGAATACGATATAAAACAAAAAAGATGAGTAAAAAAGAAAAAGAAAAACAATATACGATTAGAAAAACACTAATAGAAAAAAACGTTCAGGTAATTCTAAACGATAGTCTAGGCGTTGTAGCATACTTTACATTCGATGAAGCAATGCGAATGTGTCAACTATTAAATGCAAATTCAGATAACAATTGTAGATATGAGATTTGTCAAAAATTTAATCTTGATAATACATAATTACAAAAAAAAGGGGGTAATCCTATTGTTGTCTATTTTCTGGGGAAAATTCGTATCGACCAGTTAAGATATAAAATAATTCACCTAGTCTTTCGTTAAATCCTTCTAAACCACTTAGGTCATATTCCATACGGTCAAGAATTTGTTTCACTTCAGGTAATGATTTTGATGCTGGATACGAATCTAACCTACTTTTTAATTCTTGGTATAGACGTACTTGTTCACCTAAATTGTATTCCTGGAATTGTCCAGGAAGGGTATAAAATAAATCGTCATGTATTTCGTCTAAAACGAAAGATAAATCCCTATCTAAAGCTAGTGGTGGTCTCTCTTGTTCACTTAGGCCCCCTCTAAATCTTGCTTGAGGTGAATAAGGTCTTCTACGAGCTCTATCCCTGTCACTTCTTCTTACAGTAGGTAACTCTTCTTCATTTCGTCCTTTACTACCACAGTGACCCTCACCCAAATCGTTATCACTACAGGGGCTTTCGTCAATCTCTAGTTTATTCATACTAGTTTCTTCATCACTAAATAAACCTGTAGATTTACCGTCAGCAGGCATTTCAGTTAATAATTGATTGATTCTACTAATCTCCTCTTTTAAATTCTTTTTCATTGTTTATAGTTTTTTATTAGGACAATATTCTTTTTAAAAGTTAGGGGATAAATTATTTGCAATTTTCATCACTGTGTTTTTATCTTTCACACCTAATATTTTAACTTTTCCATACCTAACATCTCCTTTTAACTTGGTGTCTTTACCTCCGTTCTTTTTAATAAAATTATAAATCTTAGTCCACAAAGGTATGGAGTCGTTATTTTCTCTTACTTGTATTAAATAAGGGTAACCAAAGTCCCTATCTGTTGTGTCATAGAATGTTATACTTAGTTTTTCACCGGTTTTCTTATAGTCTTTTGGGTAAGTATATTCTGTAAAACTTTTTCCACCAGTAACATCTGGTCTTTTTAATAAACCTTTAATTTCAGGAAGATTTGTAATAGTACCGGCATAATCTTCAGTTAATAACTGATTGATTCTATTAATTTCCTCTTTTAATGTTTTTTTCATTGTTTAGAGTTTTATTCCTTTACCTTTCTTATGGACTGGAATCTTAATTTTAGCATTAGCTTGAAGTGTTAGGTCCTTAACTTTCCCATAATCAGTTTTTAATCCACCCTGTACACCAAATACTACATTTTTACCCCCAATATTAAGTTTTGCTTTTAAATCTTTACCTGTTGTCGTTTGTAAAGAAAAGGGTACCTTGTTCTTTTGTAAAAGTGAGACCACATCTCCACTTTTAAAATTTCCACCTTTAATTCCTTGGGAATTTAATTTTTTTTGTATCATTAAAGCCGTGGGATTCGTGGGTGCATACTTGTTTATCATAGAAATAGTTTGTTTTTCTAAATTTTTATAAAATTCGGGGGACGCTATTGTGTCCATCCCTTTTTCTACACTATCTCTTCCTATTTCCCCTTCGTCACCGGGTCCTTCACTAATTACTGGGTGGTCAATTCGAACAATCATCCTATTAATGTCCCTTACTGATTCTTTTAAAGTCTTTTTCATATATTATAAATATTTGATAGAGCATAAAAAAAGTCCCATGAGGGACTTTTAATATTTTAGTAGTGAAAGTTTCTTAATTCGGTACTTTTCCTCTGTTCAACTCTTTAAATTTCTCTGTGTCATGTTTTTTGGTTAATTGTAGAGCAGCAGACGTAACCATTTTTTTAATCGCTGCTTTCGCTTTACTCTGGTCACCAGGAATAAGTCCTGATTCACCTTTCGCCCATTTAAATATAGTATCAACAAGTGACCCCGTACCCCCTTTTTTAACTTCCTCTTGCTCTGCTGGACTTAGTTTCATTATTAGTTCTTCTGCCTTTTTTTGTAAAACATTTGGAACCATTCCTTCTTTACCCGATAGATAATCACCCATCGCGTCTTTTACTGAATCTAACGCGGAACTTACCGCTGACCATTCGTTTAATGGTTGTTTAATTACTGAAGCTTCTCTATGTAAAGCTCTAATTCTTTCTTTCTCTGATTTAATATCATAGTTTTCATTTAAACCAGGAAATGCGGGTTCTTGGTAGGGTTCACCAGCTCTTTTTTTCTTCTGCTCCTCAGCTGATTTTTGTTGGTAGTGTCTATAAGCTCCACCTACTCCTTTACTGACAACAAAAGAAGCGGCATTCACGACATTATCAATCATACTTTCAAGTGTTGATTTATCACCTGAATATTCTTTCCCAGAGCTTTTTTCTGCCCAATCTGAAACCGCTTTCACAGCCTCTTTAGGTGAACCACCAGTTGTTGCTTTTTTAACCAGTTCTTTAGTGGTTGAATCTAATTTATCATATATTTTTTTGGCCATCTTTACACCACTTTCAACAGATGATGAACCAACATCATAAAGTGCTTTACCCGCATTCATAAGTTCTGTCCATTCGTTTAATGGTTGTTTAATTACTGAAGCTTCTCTATGTAAAGCTCTAATTCTGTTTTTTTCTGATTCTGATAATATCATTTTATAATATTTTAGTAATGTTTAATTTCTTTTTTAATAAATATACCACATATCATAAAAAAAGATTGTTTTAATTTGTTCTAACGAATAATTATCCTTAAATTAGATTTATAGAAGAGATGTCGAAGTACTTTCTCTAAAAACCCTTTAAAAAAAAAACGGGGGACCCGACGAAAATTTTTCCGGACGGTTCCGGTGGCCGCTTAAAGACTAAAAATAAAATGAAAAGGATACAAATTACATATCAAGAGGTAAAAATGGCTACGAGGCCTAATGTGTATCGTAATAAAAAGAAATATAGAAGAAATTCTAAACATAAGAATGGTTATGGAGAAGATTAAGTTAACCAAAGAACAGAAAAAAGAAATATCCGAGATAGTAAATCGTTACATGAGGATACAAAGAAACAAGCTCTTTAGAAAGTTAATGTTTAAATGAGTAAGAAAAAGATTATACATATAAATCAACATGTGATTAGAAAGAACACCAAGACTGGTGAACGCAATCCTGTTATCACATGTAAAACTTACAACACAAACGACTACGGAGACAGAGTAATCATCAAAGATAAAGATGGTGATGAGGTCGCAACCATAGTTTACTCCCCAGATAAACCGTTATCTTGTGGAGCACGAGTCTGGATAGAGACAAAAAACGAAATAGAAATTATAAAAACAAATTAAAATGGAACTAAGTAAAATGAAAGTATCAGAAGCACTGGTATACATGAAACCAATTGCGAAAACTTACGGATTAAAATTAAATCGATTAAAAGATTTCAAACTCTGTAAACTTATTACGTCACAATTATATAATATGGGACAATAATGAGAGATAGAGATATTAAAGATATGGCTGCCACAATGATGTATGTTTGTTTAATAATTTTTATGTTTATTATGGTATTCCACGTAAAAGATGTAAATAAACGATTAACTAAAATAGAATTAAACCAAAACAAAGATGAGTGAGAAAGATTTTAGATTAGTAAGACCAGTTAAGGATGCGTATAGCACAAGAGAAGTTGGATATGAAGACACATTTGATTATCCTAACTTATATGATGAGAAAACTGGTGAGGTAGGAATATGCGGTGGGCATGGTATATATGCATGGGCGAAAAGAGAAGATTATGAAATCATAAACCAAAAAGAAGATGAGGATAGTAAAAGAAATTATTAGGACACTTATATTCTGTGCGATTGCATTGGCGGTTGCTGGAGTATTACATTACATAGCTAAGACATGGTAGTAACAATAGTATTAATAGTATTGTTTATGTTTGTACTCCTACACGGAAACACATTAGATGACTAAGAACTGTAAAGAATGTCCATGGATGGTTAATACCAGGAACAATAGAAGTTTCACTGGTCACGCAATAAAACATAATAAAACCCATAACTGTCATATGATTCCAAGAGTAAAAGAAATTGGTGTTTGGAATACAGAAGACAAATTAGAATGTATGGGTAGTAAGAAGATTGTGAGTCACAACATTGTGAGTAAAAAATAAGAACAATGATTGAATGGTTAAGACACACGTTGGGACTATGTGGGGTATATTATTTACAAGATTAGACAAATAAGAAATAAAAAATGAGTATAGAAACTTTAAAGTGGTTTATGAGAAATGAAGTAGGTGATTTTGAAAAATGGGTAGTAAAGAATAAGTTAGGTAAGTTACTAAAACCAAAAGATATAAAAATCTTTAAAGAACATAATATGAGATATAATGATTTAAAATTATTTGGATTGTCTGAGGAGGTTACTGATTTACTACTATGGGATTGGACCATAGCAAAAAGAAAAGGTGTTGGTGATAACTGGGGAACACATAAGAGTAAAGAATGTATAGATAAACAATTATCTCAAAAGGGATACTTTGAACAATAGTAAATGGAAATTGAATTACGTACTTGTTTAAGAAAGAGCATAGGTGAACCATACTTTAAAATGTGGTTAGAATCCGAGTT
>WLWE01001312.1_pt1 | contig 18728 bp, 8 predicted proteins | sample 6718301 | NCBI WGS metagenome assembly WLWE01 (sample SAMN12718691, study PRJNA515312) | sponge metagenome | isolation source: marine sponge | host: Mycale hentscheli | place: New Zealand: South Island, Marlborough, Capsize Point | collected 2003-05-01 | reverse complement strand
AGATACAGAGCTTCACAAACTGAAAGCAGAAAAATGAAAACTTGGATCACTGGATCTGTTGGAGCTGCGACTTCACAGTTAGACGCGATGGAAGTTAACTATTTATCTGAAAGATGTTTAGTAACTCAAGGTGCTAACAACTTTGTTTTAATGACAAAGTAAGCATTTAACTAATTAAGGATCGAGGCTTCGGCCTCGACCCTTTATTTTATTAACTTATATTATATTATATTATGGCAAAAAAAGAAAAAATCAAAGAGGTGGTTGTTGAAACACCACCGGTTGTAGAACAACCAAAAGTAAAAAAAGAAGTAAAACCAACTAATACTTGGGAAGTAAAAGAAAGGAAGTATATATTAAAAGGACAAGCTCCTTTATGTTACATACTAAAAGGTAGCAATATATACTGGTTTGACGAAGAAAAAGGTTATGAAAGAGAACTTAAAATAACTGAAAACCAAAAAACACCTTTTGTAGACGAATTTAAAGGTCAAGTTAAACTTTCTCATATAATGTTTATGGACGGTATTTTAATTGTACCAAAAGAAAAACAAACATTACAAAAACTTTTATCTTTATACCACCCAGATAAAGACAGGGTTTATTTTGAACACAATGCAGTTCAAGATGCTACTGACGAGGTAGAAACTTTAGAATTAGAAATCGAAGCATTAATGGCAGCTAAAAACATAGATATAGATATGGCTGAAGCAATTATGCGTGTAGAATTAGGTTCTAAGGTGACAGAGATGAGTTCTAAGGAGCTTAAAAGAGATTTACTATTATACGCTAAGAAAAATCCAGCTGTATTCCTAGAGCTTCTTAATGACGATAATGTTGTACTTAGAAACTTTGGTATTAGAGCAACAGAAATGGGGTTGTTAATATTATCTCAAGATCAAAGAACATTTAGCTGGGGTTCTAATAATAGAAAACTAATGAACGTTCCTTTTGATGAACATCCATATTCAGCTTTAGCCTCTTGGTTTAAAACTGATGAGGGTATGGAAATTTACAAAACTATTGAAAAACAATTGAAGTAAAAACCTTTGTAGAAGCAGTCGCTCTACGGGGCGATTGCAAACTACAAATTAAAAAGAAATTATGGCAGTAAGTATAGATACAGTATATCAAAGAGTTTTATCGGTTGCTAACAAAGAGCAAAGGGGTTATGTAACTCCTCAAGAATTTAACTTATTTGCCAACCAAGCTCAGATGGATATATTTGAGCAATATTTTTATGATATTAACCAGTTTGGAAGAATTAAAGGTAATAATACCGAGTACTCTGACATGCTTAATATATTACACGAAAAAATATCAGCTTTTGAAAAATTTAAAATAGCCGTGTCCATGTCTAGCAATACGGGCACGTTAGCCGCGGACTTGTATAGATTAGGTACTGTTTTTTATACTGGCACAACCCCACAAGTTATTATAGAAAGAGTTAGTAAGCAAGATCTCCAGTATATACAAAACTCCCCACTGACTAGTCCTACGGAAAAAAGACCCATATATGTTTATGAAGCACCTTCATCAACTGGTGTTTCTAAAATCAAATGCTTTCCTTCAACGGCTATAACAGCCAACGTAGCACACAACTATATAGCAAAACCAGCAAATGTATCTTGGAATTACACAGAGATAAACGGAGTCGCTATGTACAACTCTACAAACTCAACAGACTTTGAGTTGCATGAGTCAGAAGAAACAGAATTAGTTTTTAAAATATTGCAGTTAGCAGGTGTGTCTATAGAAAGCATGGATCTATATCAAGTTGCAGCACAAGAAGAAATTAGAAATATTCAACAAGAAAAACAATAATAAATGGGATTATTAAATCAAACTCAAAAGCAATATTATAGCACTGCCTCACCAAGTGTCTTTGGCGAATATCAATTTACTTCGTTGGATAATATTATAAATCAATTTATAATAGCTTATGTTGGTGAGCAAAAAATAATACCTAAAGTTTCTAGAACTGACGTTGCTTTTCACGCTCAAAGAGCTTTACAAGAATTAAGCTTTGATACTTTTAAATCAACTAAATCCCAAGAAATTATAATACCACCATCTCTAACAATGGTTTTACCACAAGACTATGTTAATTATGTAAAAATAACATATACAGACAACGCTGGTATAGAGCATATAGTATATCCAGTATCTAAAACATCTAATCCTTTTAAAATAGTTCAAGATGTCAATGGTGTTTACCAATTCACTGGAGATAATCTAGAGACTTCAGACGACTCTAGAACTTGGGACAAATACAAAACACACACAAATAACGAAACTAACAATAGTAGCGATCAATATGACGATGGTTTATATGATCTGAATGTTGGTCAAAGATATGGTCTCGACCCACAATACGCACAGACTAACGGTTCTTTTTATATAGATGAGTTAAAAGGTAAAATACACTTTAGCTCTAGTTTTTCTGGAGTAACTGTAACTTTAAAATACATAAGTGATAGCTTAGGTACAGACGCTGAAATGCAGGTGCATAAGTTTGCCGAAGAGGCTATGTACAAGTCTATAGCCTATGCTATTTTATCTACAAGCGCAAATGTGCAAGAATACATAGTTAGAAGATTTAAAAAAGACAGGTTTGCAGCAATAAGAACTGCCAAGCTAAGACTTTCAAATATAAAATTAGAAGAGATAAGCCAAATACTAAGGGGTAAGTCTAAACAAATAAAACACTAGTATATGCCGGAGATTAAGAATACTTTTACGTCGGGGAAAATGAACAAAGACCTTGACGAGAGATTAGTACCTAATGGTCAGTATAGAGATGCGATGAATGTAGAAATTGCATCGTCTGATAGTGATACTGTAGGTGCTTTAACTAATTCTAAAGGTAATGTAGCATTAAACAGTACAGGTATTGCCGGTGCTACCTGTGTAGGCTCTGTAATTGACAACGAAAACGATAGGATTATATGGTTTATATCTGGTAGCAATACAGATGCTATTGTGGAGTATGATTTATTATCTAATGATATATCACCTATACTTGTAGATGCTAACAAAAATAATGACAATGCTATTCTTGGTTTTTTAGACAATAACTATATAACCGGTATAAACATACTAAATGGAACATTGTTTTGGACAGACAATGTTGGTGAGCCTAAAAAAATAAATATTGAAACCATGAAAAATGGTTTGGTAGATACTATAGATGGAAAAGTTATCACACAAGTTTCTAATGGTAGTTTTAAAAGTCCTGTTACACCGTCGCAATGGACAGCCACTGACCCTAGTAACACTCTTTTAACTGGTGACCAACTTCAGTTTAGCGGTGTCCAAAACACAAATATAAGTGTTTACCAAAACATTAGTGGTTTGGCTAACAACACAAGCGTTAAAGTAACTTTTGAAGTTGGTGTTTATTCTTTTGGCCAGGTCAGAGTAAGACTTCCTGGTGCTATAGGCGCTTGGATAACTCCAACAACTAGCTCAAGCCATACGGTTGTATTAACTGGTAACACTGGAAATGAATTTCATATAGAAGTTGACTCTGCAGGTAGCATGATTATTGACGATGTAATCATGACTAAAGATACTTTTTCTTTAACCGATAGTAGTGTTTTTGGAAGCTCTTTAAGTAGTAGATTTTCAACAACACCAAGCAGTGCTAGTGATATAAAAGTTTTTGTTGACGACGTTGAAGACACTTCTTTTGCATACACAAGTCCTAACGTAACCTTGTCTTCGGTGCCGAGCCTTAACTCTGATATAAAAGTAGAATTAGCTAGCAAGTCAGCTATATTTGCTCAGAAGACTTTTTACATAATAAATGGATTTAATAGAAATATACCTAAATTAAAAAACATAACTGTTGCAAGAAGATTTCCTTTAAACGCGCCTAATATCACTTTAAGTGATACCACTAGAGATGGTGTAGTTTCCAACGTACCTGTTTATACAATTCCTGAAGCTCCAGATCCAAACCCTAGTAATATAATTATACCAAACTATCGTTTTTGGTTGTATAAAGATGCTAATGGCACTATATTGACTAAGCCGCCTGGGGTTAATACTACTAGCCCTTTTTTCCAAAACACAAATACAAACCCACCTTCAAATAAACTTATAGATCAAGCTGGAAATGATGTAAGAGTTTATGAGTTGTATTTCCAAGGTTCACACGCCTTTCAAGAAGGTGACATTGTTAACTTGTCAGCTGTAAACAATGCGTTAGCGCAAAATAATACTGGGCCTTTACAGGTTAGGGTCTTGTTAAACACTTTTTCTACTACTAGTGGTAGATTTGATTTTACAATACTAAGCGTAAGCAATAGTTTGCTAGATGTTTTGGATGGTGGTTTAGTTGGTGAATCAGGAATATCGTGGCAAGCCACTTTAGAGCAAGAAACTGGTATTTACGAAAATGTTTTTCCAAGGTTTGCTTATAGGTGGAAATACGCAGATGGTGAATACTCCGCAATGTCGCCGTTTACTGAAGTGGCTTTTTTACCAAATCCTTCTGGTTACGAGTATGACTCTGAAGAAGGTCATAACTTAGCAATGGTAAACCACGCTAGACGTATAGTTTTATCTAACTTTGATTACAAAGCTGTAGACGCTTTAGAGGTTGATATATTAGTTAAAAATTCTAACAGTAATAATGTTTACGTTGCCCAGACAATACAAACAAATAAACAACTAGGAGAAACAGACACTACAGAGGGTTTATTAAATGGTATAGGTGATGTTGAGATATTACAAGAGACTATACTTTCTATACTTCCTTCAAATCAACTGTTAAGGCATTATGACAACGTACCTACAAAAGCTTTAGCCCAAGAAGTTTCTGCTAACAGGATTATATATGGAAATTACTTTCAACAAAGAGATGTGCCTAGTTACTTTGAAAAAAGAGTTAAATTTAATTTCAATTCTACATCTACAGATATACTCGGCGGGCATAGCAAGTCTATTAAGTCAATAAGAGAGTATCAACTTGGGGTTTGTTTTTTAGATAGTTTTGGTAGACAAACACCAGTTTTTTCTTCAAGTAAAGCTATTTTAAAAATAGGGCAAATAAATTCTAACACAAAAAATCGTCTTACAGCTAGCTTACAATCAACGCCCCCTAGTTGGGCAACTCATTTAAAATATTACGTAAAAGAAAACTCTAATGAGTATTATAATATAGCTTTAGATAGATATTACAACGATGATGTTGATGGTAATGTTTGGCTTTCTTTTGCCTCAAATGAAACCAATAAGGTTAGTGAAGATGACTATATAATATTAAAAAAAGCGCATGGCTCTAACGACACTGTATATAACACAAACGGCAATACAGTAAAATACAAAGTTCTAGCTAAACAAAATACGGCTCCAGACTCTATAAAATACAAAAAAGAGTCTTTAGGCTTTGTTGACAGCGTTGCTTTTGGTAGACCTGATGGTAGTGGTACACCAACACAAACTAACTACCCTCAAATACAATCTATTACTATAGATATTCCTTACAGCGTGTTAAGCAACACAACCTTGCAAGAAGTAAGTAGTTGGACCACAGGTCCTAAGGAAAAATATTTAAAAATTTCAAAAACATCTAGTAGTATTCAGTCTGATTTTTATGAGGTTTCTAACGTTACTAGAACTCCTGGAACAGGGTCTAGTGATTATTACACTTTTACCTTAAAAATTCCTCTACAAAAAGATATTGGATTTTTAAGAACTTTTAACATTGACGGTAGCCCTAACCCAGACAATGGTGCTTTTAAATTAGAGTATTTTGAAAATGTAAATAACGAGTTAAGATCTGAATTTAAAGGTAGATTTTTCTTAAAAATAAAAAGCGACAAGTTTTTAAAAGATTATGTTTTAGAAACTCAAAATACTTCAAGCTCCTTAAATTATGTTTCCGCGGCTCAAAACATGCGTTTAATTGAATGGAACGGTGTTGCTCCTACTAATGGATTCACTGTTGATAATGATGATTATGATATAACAAGCTTTACCAATGGTACTCTTCCAGATTATGACTCTACGCAAGGAGCTTTACCAAGTGGTTTTAATTTAAACCCTATAAAAAACTCTAAAATTCAATATTGGAGTGTTGATAAAGCTCAGGCCTGGGGTGAAAACGATGATCAAAGTGGTAGCGGTGTTGTTGGTAATGGTTTTGTGGCTGGTAGCTTTAATGTTTCGTTTAGGTTTTTTGGTAGAATACCTTCTTTTTATAACTTTGGTCGTGGTTGGAATTATGGTAGTTACAAATTTATTGACAAACTAAACCAAAGTTCTTTTAACCCTGACACATTTAGTTTTTATGAAAAAATGACTAAAGGTGTTGGTTTAAAATTTAGATGGTATGATGATCCTGATAATATTTACACTGTAACTTCTTCCACAATAGAGCCTGTAAAAAACTTTACAAGTGTTACCAATAGTGGTAGTTTAGAAGCTGTTAACGGTGTTAGATTTAATTTTACGCTAGACCAATCTGTCGTTACTGGATTAAGTAACTTTAATATACTTTCAAACCCACCAAACACAAGTTATGACGATACTAAAGTTTTACAAATAATAGAAGTACTGCCTAATGACAATTCGTTTTTTACTAAAGACGCAGCTATATTTGAAATAGAGCCAAAAGAACAAACTGCAGATTTAAATCTTTTTTATGAAACCCCTAACAGTATTTTAATACCTAAAGAAGACTATAATATAACGTGTACAACTAATTCAAATTTTCCAACAACGACTATAGCGCAGGTAAGTACAGACCCTGTTCTACAAATAACCATAGACAACGCTGTAACAGGTGATATTCCAGCTGGTACAGTTGTTAAAATGTATAATGGTGGCAATTATAGAAGTAATTATCTTGGAACTGATTTTGTTCAGGATTTTGTTATAGCTAAAGATATTGTTAGTGGTGAAGCCATAGTTGAGCTAAGCCCTGTAAATTTAAACTGGTTCAACTGCTTTGCTTTTGGAAATGGAGTTGAGTCTAATAGAATAAGAGATGATTTTAACGCACCTATTATTGACAAAGGCCCTAAGGTTTCTTCAACTTTTTCTGGTGTTTATAAAGAAGAAAATATAAAAACCGGTTTAATATATTCTGGTGCTTTTTCAAACAAAAATGGTGTTAACAACTCTAATCAATTTATTCAAGCAGAAAAAATAACAAAGCAATTAAACCCTGAGTATGGCTCTATACAAAAATTGTTTGCAAGAAATACAAATATGGTTGCTTTTTGTGAAGACAAAACAGTTAAAGTTTTGGTTGATAAAAATGCTTTGTTTAACGCGGATGGAAATCCACAGTTATTAGCTACAAATAGCGTTTTAGGACAAGTTGTTCCATTTGTAGGTGATTATGGCATATCTAAAAACCCAGAAAGCTTTGCTAACTATGGCTATAGGGTTTATTATACAGACCAAAATAAAGGTGCTGTGTTAAGATTATCTGGTGATGGCATAACAAATATAGCTGAAAAAGGTATGTTAGATTATTTTAAAAAGAACATAAAAGGATCGAATCTTATACTAGGTAGTTATGATGAAACTAAAGACACTTACAATTTAACACTAAAATATAAAGACACATCGCTAGACAAAACAGTTAGTTTTACAGAAAGAGTTAATGGTTGGACTAGTTTTAAGTCTTTTATACCAGAATGTGGAGTTTCTTTAAACGGCGCTTATTATACCATGTATAATGGTGAGCTTTGGAAACACGGTGTTAATGAACTAAGAAATACATACTACAATGTTTTTACAGCCTCTAAAGTTAAATTTATATTTAACACAAGCTTTTCTACTGTTAAAACTTTTAAAACATTAAACTACGAAGGTAGTACGTCTAGAGCTTACAGCGATGTTGCTGGTCAAGAAGACCAAGTGTCAACTAAGGGTTGGTATAACAACACCATCGTGACTGATCTAGACTCTGGAACAATACCTTACTTTTTAGATAAAGAAAACAAGTGGTTTAACTATATACAAGGCGCAACTACAGGTACTGAAACTAACGACTTGTCTGAAAAATCATTTCAAGGGCTAGGGTTTGCAAAGGCTGGCGGTAACATCAGTAATTACTATAAGTTAACTTTAAATGGGCATTTGTTAAATAATTCTTTAGACTATCAGGCTATATACGGTTGGGCTGGTGGGGGTGTAGTTCCTAACGAAACCAAAACAACTGTTGTAAACTCTGAGGCTGGTTTAACTCCTACCGCGCAAGTTTTTATAATAAGACCTAGAATTATAAACAACGTTCGTTATGTTATAGATAAAGATGATTTCTCAAAAGATACTACATATACTTCAACTGGAATTGGTAATATTGAGTTTACTAACACAGCAGGTTCTTATGAAGCCGACAATTTAGTGCATGCGACTATAAACTTTAATACTGCAATGCCAACTAATGACGAGTCTCGTTCTTTTAGAGTTGTTGGTAATGCTAGACCAGAACAAGTGTCACTTTAAAAAATAAATTATGTCAAATATAACTAGTATACTACAAAACTGTACAGAGGTAACAACAGCTGTTGATGCTACATTAAGCAATAACGACACTATTTATAGTGTTAGTGGTTTTCCAAATCAAACAAAAGTGCTTTTTACCAAAAAAGTATCTGTAAATAGTGGTTTTGTTTTTAATCAAGCGCCAGAAGTTAATTTTGACAATACAGGAAACCCTAGTAATTATAGTGTTACTATTGTTGACACCGGGTCTTTAGAAACGGGTGATCTTACAGCTAGAGAATTTACAATTAGATATTTATTTCCATTTGAAAGTTCTACAGATACTATAGCTTTTACTTCTAAGGCAGAGCAAATACCAGTTGTATCTACAGGTAAAATATATTCCTACGAAATAGACGAATCACCTATACCAAGTTATGGTGAAAAAAGACTATTAACAATAAATGGTGATGCTAATGCAACACTTACTGTTAGAGTTAGAATAAATGGTGGGGCAGATGTACCAATAACAACTAGCTTTGTAGCGTCAAACGTAAGTTCTTCTGTAACAATACCAACACTAGCTAACAACCCAGATGTTTATGTCGGCATGACTGTTTCTGGTACTGGTATAAGTGGCACACCTACTGTGGCTTCAATAACAAGTACTGGTATAACTTTAAGTACAGCTCAAACGTTAACTGCTAATACCGTTTTAACTTTTAGTGGTTCTTTTATAGCTGTTACGGGTAGTGATGGTTTGTTTCAGCTTGGTATTGGTTTTCCATCTACTACTTCTAATTTAGTTTACGATATAATACTTACAGAAATAGCTGCCAATTCTTTTGAAGGTGCTTTAGCTGGTCAATCTCCTAAAACAATAGCTATAAATCAATACGAAGCAACTACGATTACCTTTTCAATAACTAACAATAACCCACCAGCTTCTGGATCTTTTGTTTTAAGCCAAAACAGCTTTACAGACACCAACCAGGCTAACAGAAATAATTCAGTTTTGCCGAGTTACAGGCCAACACAAATACTATTTACAGCATCAACATCGGCATCTGGCTACAGTATAGTTTTGGGAGCGCAAGAATTTACAACTGCTAGATGGACTTCTAACACAGCTGTTCAAGGTAAATTAATACAACTGCTTGGTGGAACAATAATAGCTATAGAAGATTTTTCAATAGTTATAGACAATAGCCAAAGCACTAAAGTTGCTACTATTAGTTGCTTGGCAACCATTTTGTTTCATGGATCTTCAGATGGAACAACTAGTTTAAATATTAACGACATATTAACAACACAACAATAACATGCCCACAGTATCGTATTCTTTTGATAACTCTATAAACGTTTCTTTACAAGCAAAACCCACTAACATTGCCACTGGTGTTGAGACAGGCGCATATGACAACATATACTTTTGCACAATATCAGGTGGCAAGCAAAATGGGTTAGTTAAATTAATAGGCGAGTGCATAGGTATAAATAACTCTACTAATACTATTAGTATTAACACAGCTACATCGACAATACCTTTGCCAAATGAAGGTGATTATTTATTTTTTGCTAAAAATACAAATATAAACACACCTGGTATAATGGGTTACTATGCAGAGGTAGAAATGATAAACGATTCAACAGAACAAGCAGAGCTTTTTACAGTTAGTTCAGAGGTTAGTGAAAGTAGTAAATAATGAGTAAAAAGTGTAATTATAATATAAATAAACAATAAATATGACTGGAACAGAATTAATGGCTATCCAAGCTGGTGCTAGCATACTATCAGGTATATTTGGTGGTAAGCGTAGACGTAGAGCACAAAGAGAAGCTAAAGCTGCTAGAGATGAGATGAGAGCTAAATATGAAGCTCTAGATACTAGTAACTTATATGCTGATATGGAAAATCCATACGAAGACTTAACTGTAAACCTGCAGCAAGCAGAGTTTATGAGAGAACAACAACAACAGCAACAAGCTAATTTGTTATCAGGGCTTCAACAAGCTGCTGGTGGTAGTGGTATTGGTGGTTTGGCTCAAGCTGTAGCCGGTCAAGGTATAGTGGCATCACAACAAGCTGCAGCATCAATAGGTCAGCAAGAAGCAATGAATAAAAGATTAATGGCTCAAGCAGAGAGTAGAATACAAGCTTTAGAAGCACAAGGAGCTACACAAGCTAGACAATTAGAAGCTGATAAAACAGCAACACTATTTGGTATTGAATCACAAAGGTTAGCTGAGGCTAACAGAGCAAGAGCACAAGCTAGACAAGCTATTGCTGGTGGTATAGGTAGTTTAGCAATGATGGGTATTGGAGGTCAATTTAAAGGTATGTTTGGAGGAACAACTCCAGCCGCAACAGGTGCTTTTGGAGCACCAAGTTTACAAATGGGTACTGTGCAAGGTTTAAATTATTTACCAACACAACAAAACTTTTTATCGCCAGGTTTTGGTAATTTTAATATTAGCCAGCAAACCGGCATTTTTAATCCAATGAAATATGAAAATATGAATTTAAATTTAAACGGGTAATGGCAGCAAATCAAGCATTAATACAAGCATCAAGAGGTACAGGTGAGCAATTCATAGATTATGGAGCCGCTTTACAACCTGTAGTAAAAGGTATGATGAGAGAGTTAGAAATAGCTGATGACAAAATGGCTAGCTTTTTAAACTCTTTACCACCTGGCGCAAACATAGAAAAACTACCAGAAGGCATGAGACCTGAAGTAGAAAGATATTTAAGAGATTCAAAAGACGAATATGCACAAGCTGCTGAAATAGCTTCTAAGTTAAACCCAAAAGACATTGGTTACAGAGAAGCCGTTGACAAAATGAACAGTATAAAAACTGGGTTTGTGAATTTAAATAAAAACCTAGAAGCTCATTTAGCCAATAGGGTTGAATTTATTCAAGATAAAGATGATTTATCAAGCTCTTTAAGTCTAAATGATAATACATTTTTAACTAGTGTTTACGCTGGTGATTACGAAGGGTTAAAAGTAACTGGTGGTGAATTAGAGTTTTTAGATAAATCAACAAATGAATATAAAAGAAACTCAGAGTTTCCACAGTATTCACTAACAGACGCTATAGGTGTAGATCAAGTTACAAAACTTTGGGACCAAGCTTTTATTAATTCCTCCAACTATGGTGATTCTAATTTTAGATACGATATTAAAATTAATAAATTATTTAAAGATTTAGGTTCTCAAGGTGTTATTGATATGGCTTTTGATGGTTTAGACGAGGTTGAAGAAAACTATGTTGATAGTGAAATTAGAAAATTTAAAGAATTTAAAAACTTGTCAGACGAGCAGTGGGCAGTTGAAAGAGAAAAATTAAAAACAAAAGAAGGTTTTTCTCCATATATTGCTAATTTTAAAAACTATGTAAATAGAGTTGTTGGAGGTGGGGCAACAGCAGGTAAATCGGTTTATGACAAAAAAAACAATAAAAATAAAGTAACACTTAATCCTGGTCAAAACTACAAAATAGTAATGAATAGTAGAGATTACAATACAACTGGCTTGCAAATACAATCTGCTTATGATTTGTTTGAATTGAAAAGAGATTTTACAGATCCTGGTGTTGGTCGTTATATGGCTTACGATAGTTCTACTGGTAATTACAAAGCTTACAAAACACAAGAAGATTTTAACTTAAACAAAGAGCCTATTGAAGTGATAACTTACGGTGAAATACCTAAAAAAATTGGATTTGATCAGGTTGGTTTAGGTAAAAATTTAGACTTAGGTTAATAAAAATATGAGTAGAATATTAAAAAATATTTGGACTACACTTTCTAGTGATGGCAAGACTACCAGTGATTTTGATACATGGCAGTCTAACTTTTTTAAAAACCCTGATGTACAGGGTAACGTATATAATTATTTAAAGGAAAACAATTATACACAAAGTGATCCTAAAGTTTGGGTTAACAACATAAACCAAGATATTGAGGCTTCAGAAAAAGAGCAGGGTAGTGACGAGGAAATTGACGAGTCAAAAACAGGTATTCAGTCTTATGACGTTAAACAAGACGCTGTGGCTTATGCAGCCTCTACAAACGTTTCTACTTTTTTTGATAGAATATTTGAAGAGGAAAACGATAAGGGTATAGAAAAAGTTAAAGAAACAGATAAAAAGCAACCTTCTTATTATGGTTTTAAAGCAAACCTACAAGCTCTTGGTATGGGAGATAATATTGTAACTGACTTTGCAGCTGAAAATATATCTGAAATGTATAGATCTTTATTTGAAATCGGTGGTAGTCAAGCTAAGTCAACTGTTGCTGGTTGGAACGTAATGAACAACGAGCAGTTTTCAACAGACGAAGATTTTACTGCTTTAATTGACGCGGCAAATAACATGCCAGAACAAACTGATGCTGTAAAAAAATACAGCTCTAGATATGAGCAAATAAAAGAAAAAGATGGTGGTGTTATGGCTTTCATGGTTGGAGTAGTTGAAAATCCAAAATACATTAGAGATGTGGCCTTGTCTTCTTTGGGAAACATGGTGGCTTCGTTTGCCACATCCCCAGATGTTGCTGGTAGAGCTTTAGTTGGTGGTATTGGGGGGATTGCCACTTCTAAGTTGCCAGGTGTTAGTAAAGCTTTAGGTTTTTTATCTGGATTTATGGGTAGTGTATCTGGAAGTATGGATGCTGCCCAAACATATTCTCAGTTAATGCAAGAGCAGTTAACAAAAGAGGGTAAAGAGTTTACACCAGAAAACATAAAGTCATTACTGCAAAATAAAGAGATAATAAACTTTAAAGATCCAAACGGTAATACAGCGTTAGATATGGTTGGTACTAGAGCTGATATTTTAAAAAGAAGATCTATTAGGCGTGGTATAGCTATTGGTCTTGTAGATGGTTTTTCTACTTTATTAGCTGGAAAAACCGCCGGGGGTGCGGTTGGCAAAATATCTACATCAACAAAAAGAAATTTAAAGGCAACAGCCCAAGCTATGGGTGGTGGTATAGCTAGTGAAATTGCCGGTCAAACTTTTGGTGGACAAGAGTACGAAGCTGGAGAAATATTAACAGAAGGTATTGCCGAAAAAGGCATAGCAACAACAGGGGTTACTGTTTTACCTAAGCTATTAAAAAAGCAAGGTATATACAAAATTGGAAAACAACAGTTTAGCGAAAAAAGGTTTGTTGAAGAAATAAACAAAATGGATGATGCTACACTAGCGGCGGCTAATGTTAAGGTTGAAAACGATCAGTCTTTAGATGGTTTAGTTAAAAGAAGACAGGGTGATGCTTATATAGACTCTCAAATAAATCCAAAAGTAAGTGATCCTAATGATAGAAAAATTTTAATAAAAAAAGAAAAAGAACTAGCAAAAGCAAAGGCTGACGCAGCCAAAAAAGACGCTTACGCCGTGCCCGGTGCCGATCAAAAAGTTAAAGCAATACAAGACGAAATAGCAATTATTATAAATAAATACTCTGGTGTAGATGGTAGAACCTCAGAGGTTAGAGCTAGAGCAAAAGCAGGTAAAGAAATTAAAAAAGCTAGGGTTAAAATATACCTAAAAGACACAGAGCAATTTGCTGAAATAAGCAGCGAGCAGTTAGATTACGATCCTTATGAGGCTTTTGATACTAATAAAGAATATGTAGGCGCTTATGTGGGTAGAGTTATGGCTGGTATGGACTTGTCTAACATGACACAAGAACAAATAGAAACAGAGGCTAATAGACTTGCAAACGAAGCAAACAACAGTGATGGTGTTAATGTCGTAAGAGATGCTGATGGCCGTGGTAAAATAATGATTAACAGGGAAATAGCAGCTGAATACGGTGCTATGAACGTTGGTTCTCATGAGGTTTTACACGCTGTTATGGAGGGAGCTTTAAGACAAATGAAGCCTGCTGAAAGAAAAATAGTTATAAAACAGTTTAAAAGTCAAATAGCTACAAACCTTGGGCAAGATGTTCTTGATTTAATTGATACAAGGCTTAGAACTGCTTATGCAAAAAAAGATGATAAAGGAAATATAATTCCAGGAAAAACAACTATTGATCTTAGTGAAACTTCAGAGTGGTTTACAGCATTGTCTGATGTTATACAAGACGAAAAAAACAATATAACTTACAAAGATAACAAAAGTTTTTTTGATAAAATAAAAGATAATATTGCTTTTGGTATATTTAGAGAAAAAACACCTTACAAAAAACTAAGTATAGAAACTGGCGAACAAGCTTTTAACTTTATGAAAGAGTATAGTAAAAGTGTTAAGGCCGGCAAACTTAGCGAGAGTATGGTTGAGTTTGCTGGGCTCGATAAAACCGCGGCTGGATCTTCTTTTTCTAAAACAGCTTCTGACAAAGTACAAAGTATTTATGAGGAAAAAGGAGCTAGAGGTGCTTTTGAAATAATAGAACAATTTAAACCTATAGTCAGTAGAATTGCTGACAAACGTAGAGAAGCTCCTAACTTTGACAAAGAGCTTTTAATGAGTGAAATAGAAATAGGTCCTCGTGGTATATTAGATTTAATTAGAGATTATAAATTAGAATCTGGCGTGCCACTAGCTGCTTACATAAATAAGTTTTTGCCAGCAAGAGCTATTGAAGCTTCAAGAAGAGTTTTAGGTGAAGAGTTTACGCAAGACGTTACAGAAGCCAAAGGAGTTACAGCTGAAGAAGTTAAAGACGTAGAGGTTCAAACTAAGCCAAAGAAAAAGAAAATAGTACTAGCGGATAGGTTAAGAGTTGAAAATAAAGTTGATAAAGCTGTTGCAAGTGTTTTTCCTAAGCTTAATTTAGATAAATTAAACTTTAAAACATTAAAAGATTTAACTCCTAAAATAACTGGTGAAATGTTTGGTATATCGCCTAAAAAATTAACCAGCTTAGCAAACATAACTAAAAAAGAATTACAGTCTGCGCAAATGTTTATTAACAAAAACGCAGACTTGTTAATTGCAATGATGCCAGAGGGAACAACCGCTAGTGGTACAGCAACTGGTATTCCAAACAGCTTGTTAAAAGCTTTTTACACAAAGTCAGAAAGAGCTAAAGCAGCAAAAACAGGTAGTAAATCTGGCCTAGCTGTTCAAGTAAAAAACGATATAAGTAAAAAAGAATTTTTAGAAGTGTTTGGTATTATAGATGGCAAGCCAGACCGTACCGATAGAAATACATCAGCTAGAGTTTTAGCACTAGCCAACTTAACAGGTAAGATGATGACAAACCAAGCTGTTAGAAAAATACTAGCAGCTGACCAATCTAGCCCATCACATGTGTTAGGGGTTTTGGAAGACGGCAAGTCTGAAGTTATGTTTTCTAAAAGTGAAATTAAAGATTTAAAAACTTTACAAAACAAAGCTATTAAAAAAACAGTAGATCCTGGAAGATCTGTTAACACTATTCTTAAAGATTTGTGGGGCTTTGAACCAATAAACATGAATACTGACAAGGGTAGAAAAGAGTATGTTGCAAAAGTATATCCGATTTTAGGAAAGTATCTACCTAAATCTTTCTTTTTATGGGCAGGGAATTTCACAGGAACAACTAAAAAAGTTATTGATGTTTCAGAGGGTATAGCTCAAGAAAAAAGAGTTCCAGCTAAAAATCTTCCTTATGTAAATACGACAGAGACTAAAAACGCTGTTAAGTCCGCAGAGCAAGTTTACGGCAAAGATATTTTTGCAGAACCAGATGTTGATATAGAAAACGCTTTAAAAAGATTGTCTTACAAAGATATAGCTAAAAAACTTTTAAATGGAACGTATATAGATTTTAACAAAAGCAAGGCTAAAGGTATGGAAAAAATATGGAAAGCCTTTGAAGCTTCTATAAAAGAAGACCCTGCTAACGCTAGATTGATAGCTGCTTTACTATCGTCAACAAGCTCTCAGCAAAGACACTTCATGAGGACTATGTCTCCTATTAGATTTTTTAACTTGTTAAATTTGGCTAACGTAGAAGAACACACAGAGCCAGCAACTTTTTTTGGTAACTATTTATTCACTAGACTTTTAGAAGGAACTTTGTTTGATAAAAACAAAAAATACTACGACAACGCTTTAAAATCTTACTTTCAAGGGTCTTTACCAGATGTTTATGATAAAAAATTAAGAGGCACTAGGCCTGATGGAACCCAATACGACTACACTTCTAAATTACCTAAAAAATACTCTATAGATGTATTACTTGGTAAAATACCTGTATGGATAAGATATATAAACGAGGATGTTAACAATAACAACGGTGGTATAGATCCTAATGTTATAAAGCTTGATAATGGTAAAACGCTAGCGCAAGAATATAGCGTTGATGTTACTGTTAAAAAAACAACACCAGCTGTTATAAAGCAGCAACAGAGATTGTTATTTGAAATTTTCACTGGACAAACAACCGAGAGAAATGCTAAAAAGTTTATAAATGAATTTGCAAAAATAGAAATAAACAAAAATATAGATCAAATTAATACTTTTAGCAAGTCTATTTCTACTTCTAGATCTATAGGTAAAACAAAAGGTATAACTATTTTAGATTTTGATGACACACTAGCTACTAGTAAATCTTTAATTAGATACACAACTCCAGAAGGCACAAAAGGAACGTTAACACCAGAACAATATGCTAGCACGTATGAAGATTTATTGGGCTTAGGTTATGAATTTGATTTTTCTGAATTTAACAAAGTTATAGATGGTAAAATAGCACCTCTTTTTAATAAAGCAAAAAAACTAGACAGCAAGTTTGGTACAAAAGATATGTTTGTTTTAACAGCGCGCCCATCAGAGTCTGCCCCAGCAATACAAGCTTTTTTAAAATCTCAAGGGCTAGATATTCCAATACAAAACATAACTGGATTAGCTAACTCTACTTCTGAGGCAAAAGCCTTGTGGGTTGCTGAAAAGGTCGGTGAAGGTTATAATGACTTTTACTTTGCTGATGATGCTTTGCAAAATGTACAGGCTGTTAAAAACATGTTAGATCAGTTTGATGTTAAGTCAAAAGTTCAACAAGCTAAAGTTAATTTTAGTAATACTATTAATGAAGATTTTAACAATATACTACAAGATGTTACGGGTATTAAGTCTGAAAAAAGATTTGCAGCAACTAAAGCTAGGAAACGCGGTGCTGATAAAGGTAAATTCAGGTTGTTTATACCACCGTCACATGAAGATTTTGTAGGTTTGTTATACAACTTTATGGGTAAAGGCAGAAGAGGTGATGCTCATAGAAAGTTTTTTGAACAAGCTTTGGTTAGACCGTTAAATAGAGCACATAGAGAGATAGACGCCGCTAAACAAGCTGTAGCAAATGATTACAAAGCTTTAAATAAACAAATGTCTGATGTTAGAAAAAGGCTTGTTAAAAAAACACCAGATGGTGATTTTACATTCCAAGACGCTATAAGAGTTTATTTATGGGACAAACATGGTTACAATATACCTGGTTTAAGTGAAGTTGATCAAGTTAGTTTAGTTGATATAGTAAGGCAAGACCCCAGCTTACAAGCTTATGCAGAGGTTTTAAATACAATATCTAAGCAAGATACATATGTAGACCCAGGTCCAAACTGGGAAACTGGTAACATAAGAATAGATTTAGTAGATGCTACAGGTAGAGTTGGTAGAGCGAGTTATTTTGCTGAGTTTAACGAAAATGCTGATATAATATTTTCTGAAGAAAATTTAAACAAAATTGAAGCTGCATATGGTAAGCCTTTTAGAGAAGCTTTAGAAGACATGTTGTATAGAATTAAAACAGGTATTAATAGGCCAAAAGGATCTAGCGCAAAGCCAAATATATTTATGAACTGGCTAAACGCTTCTGTTTCTGGTGTTATGTTTTTTAATACTAGATCTTCGGTTTTACAGCAACTTTCTAACGTTAACTATTTAAATTTTGCCGACAATAATATATTTGCAGCGGCTATGGCTTTTGCTAACCAAAAACAGTATTGGAAAGACTTTGCAATGATATTTAACTCAGACATGTTAAAACAAAGGCGTGGTGGTTTACAAACAGACATTAACGGTGCTGAACTTGCAGAGGCTATTAAAAAAGCTAGGCCAAACAATTTGTTTGACCAAGTAGCTGTTATAGTTGGTAAAGCACTAAAGTTAGGGTTTTTACCCACGCAAATTGGGGATAATATTGCTATAGCAACAGGTGGTGCTACTTTTTACAGGAATAGAGTTAACAAGTATATAAAAGAAGGTTTAAGTCAAAAAGAAGCTGAAACAAAAGCTTTTAATGATTTTCAAGAAATAACTCAATCAACTCAACAGTC
>WLWE01001310.1_pt1 | contig 18745 bp, 19 predicted proteins | sample 6718301 | NCBI WGS metagenome assembly WLWE01 (sample SAMN12718691, study PRJNA515312) | sponge metagenome | isolation source: marine sponge | host: Mycale hentscheli | place: New Zealand: South Island, Marlborough, Capsize Point | collected 2003-05-01 | reverse complement strand
CTCGCAAAGACTTCTTCGTGAGACGGGACTCGAGGCCCTGTAAGGCTTGGATGACACGTACGTTTGCTTGGCTGGAGTTGCGGGACATTTCTTCCTGGAGGTGTGTAAACAGAGGTTTGTCTGCGAACTCTTGATGACCACCTTTGATACGGTTGGTCTGTAAGATTCTTTTTGGGCATTGAAGCATAGTCGAGTTATTTTATTATGAATGGAGCTCATGATAAAATAAAAAATTTGATTTTCTTTTCTTCTTTTCCCCTACCCGGTTTTTATTTAGTAAAAAGCCGGTTTTTTCAAAAAATTGATATTTGAATTTTTTTTCTTCCTCAGTCATAAAAAGGATGGAAGACCTCATTAAACAATACTTAGCTTCATTAACGCCTAAAGAACAACAAGCTTACGCCATTGCTAAAGAGCATTTGGGTTCCTTACTTGACATAAGCAAGTCAAACGGATTTTTGGCGTGGAAATCAAAAAATGGAAAATAAAGTTTTCGAGTATCTTGAGGTCAATCTCAACTTTGACTGCGCTTTAATTATCAACAGCTATTACGCTGATTTACTGCGTAAGGATATAATCAAAGCGTTAAAAACTTTGTATCCTTCAGAAATAGAGATTTGGAAGCATATCAATTACAACAACAGTATTACTACTTTTAATTCAAGATTGATTCTTCATAATTCTGAAACAAACGTTTGCATTGCCACTCTTCGTATGTACAGTTATTATCACCAACACCATACATGTTGTTATCATATGAATCAGAGCATGGAAAAGTTTCTGTACGTAAACGGTAAGCAGTATAGAGTTTGCTGTAATTATTTGACAAAAGTAAACAAACGATCAGACCCTTTATGCTACCCGCATCAAGATAAGGAATTCCTTCTTGCGCAGTGTGCAGAGAATGGAGTCAAAGCGTATAAAAGCTGGACTAAAAAAAAGCTTATTCAGGCACTTTTAAAAGTATAATATAGTTTTAAAACTGCATTTTTTGTTACTACTTTGTTAAAACGTTAATTTAGACACGGGCTCCAGTTAATACGTCTACGTTGACTTGTACACCATACTCAATAAACACATAGTACTGAACTGGTCTTAAAGATAAATTTGTTCCGGCAATGGAAACACTCTTAGGAACAGCTTCATCGATCGGTAATTGTCTAGCACAGTTAATGTACCAATAACCGTATGCCTGCAAGAAATCCCAGTAGGAAATCAATCCACTGGTCATACCGTCTGTTAGGCCAGCGTTTACTGCGTTAACACCGTATAATTGGTTGTTAAACTGTTCGTAAGCACGTGTAACTTGGTTATAAACCATGTTCTGGCCTGCAACAACAACGTTAAAGTTGGTAATAGCAGAACCACCAAGAGGCATCGTAGTTCCTCCTCCGCAAGTATCAAAGGGAGACCAGAAGGGTGGGTATGTTGCTGTTACTCCTTGAATTTTTTCCTCCATAGGCAGGACAATGACGCTCTTAATATTGGAAATACCGTTAGTGATTAAGAAATTAAATTGAGATCCGGCATTAACAACATTGGTTGTATATTGATATAAGTCTGAATACACTATTGTTTTAGTCGGCCGTGAAAGATATGCGCTTTCGAAGGCAGGGTTAAAAGTAAACAAAGGCACGTTAAGGAAGCAACTCTCGTTAAGACCAGTTGTAAGAGAGGGAATTCTTGCTTTCTGTGTGCTATCAATAAGCTTATTACCAACGTTAAGGGTTACTCTCATGGTACTACCGGCAGTTGCTGGAACACTCAATGGCAAACCCCAATGTGCACCGGCAGTAACTGCTGTAGCACCGGCAAAAAGGGTTGTACTTTGTTGGACTTGAGAGGCTATCATAATGGGCGAAACGCCGCCTAGCGGACTGATAACTTCTGTAAGTGACATATTACCAACACCATCAGATTCGATGGTTACGATGGGCTGATTTAAGTTAATTGTCAAGCGGAAGAAAACCCCCTTAAGCAACGGAATCTGGCTAAAGAAACTGTGAAGATGTCTTAAGTAGATAAAAGCTTGAATTTGGAAAACAACGTTAACTGTTGCACCTCCGGCAAATCCGTTTGGTGTCTGAGAAAAAACTCTTGAACGGTAAACTTGGTCCATGCTTGTCACACTGACAAGTGTGTCAAAAGCAGATCCACCGTCACCTGATAAGGCTCCTGGGTTGATTATAGATTCAGCCCATCTCTTTTGAATACCTGCGTTAGAATAAGAAGATGCAGATGCTGGCTGTGCAAGCGAACCTTGCTGAAGTATTTTCTGGTTGTTGCATGTTCCGGAGCCTGCTGCGGAAAAACCTGCTTGGATTCGCACATTTGACTCATCAGGGTAAAAACCAATAGTTGGGCCTAAAGTCTGTACATCTGCCATCGATAAAGATGTCATAAGAGTAAACGTGTTCCAAAGACCGCAAAGAGGCGTGTTCTGAATTATAGTAGTGCCCGCATAATCAAGGAGCATGCTACTTACGATTGAGCCATACCAATTCTTCAAAGATGGAACTTGCTGAATACCTGGACTCATATTACCAGTGGTTGCGGTTGCGTTATTTGACATAATAGATACACCAGAGGCATCAGTAACTGAACTCAATGCCATAACCATTGGGACAGACAAGTAAGCATTTCTGTAATCCGTATATTTATTGGAGTTCGCAAGCTGACTCGTGTCGATCACCAATTGATTTCCGGCGTAGTTGCCAGATTGTTGATCCTGAATTGAAAGCCAATCACGCTTAACAAAGATCTGGGGGGAGCCTTCGCTCATGAGGGACATATCGTACGTTAGGGTATCGCCTGACATTTCTATATATTCTGATTAGAGAAAAAAAATCCGGCTTAACTCATTTTTGGGGTTTGTCGTGGATGCTGAACTTAATGGGAGATTTGTCCCGAAGCTTCTTCTTTCTTCCTTCATTATTTTGAACATTCAGTTTTTCTAATTTTGGACCCAATGCTCCAGATAATTTTAAATTCTTGGCAACCTTGGGAAGTTCTTTCACTTCCATAGGGACAATTCCTTTTCCTGTCGGGATCCCTACGGATCCACCATGTTGGCAAGTTTCGTCTAAATTTACTAAAGTATGTCTTCCTTTCGCAAATCCTTTATAAATGAACGGAGGCATTATATGTACTTATATAATGTCTGCATAAAAAAATTACATTATTTTTTCTTGTTCTTTTCTTATAACAGTGCGTAATTTAAGCAGTTTATCTTCCATAGCTTGGACTATGTTCAATTTATCTCGAATTGGTTTTTCAGTTGCCACTGTTGCAGCTTCTTTTAGCTCTCTCATTAACTCTCCTCGTTCTCTACTGAATTCGTCTAAATATCTTGTAACCTTGTCGTTTGTTAAGCGATCCATGATATATAATTAAGCTACATTTTTTTATATATCAATCCAACCTTGTTTATCTTCCGAGGTGTTGAGCACGCATAGCATTAGAATGAGGTCCACTTACAGCTCCATGGACAGGATGATGCATATGTCTTTGCGTTTCCATTGCTGCAGACTGACCCCCTGATGTGGAAGCACCCATGTTGTTTTGTTTTTCACCTGGTCCCTTTATGACACATGTCATGATAATATTTGGATCCAAAATTTTAATAGGCTGACCTTCAGAGTTTGTAAAGGTAAAACGAAACTGAGCGACTGTTCCGGTAGTCATTTGATTCCATGCATATTCTGATGGCTCTACTGATAGTAGTTGACCAATACCGGCTTTTGCTGGAACAGGATACATAAATGTTTGAGGATTTGAAAACGTGTTCTGAATTTTATCGCAGTTCAAATAGATGACTGGATTAGGGTTAATAGATGGTGCGGTCGTAGATAAAAACGACGTATTGCCTGTTGGAAAATTTCCTAAACCTGTAAAAGGGACAGCAGTAATAGGGGTAACAACTGCTCCTGGTGGATTTGCGTAATTTGCCTTAAAACCAGCCCAATCCGCAAAGTTGGCAGGAAAGGCCCATCCCGGTGCTGTTCCATTAGTAGCTGGAAAGGCACTATTTGTAACATTCGGTAATAGTGGGGTTACGCAAAACCCTCCAGGTGGTTCAATATACGGTAAGGATACCGATGTTGGTAAACTAAAGCTATTAAATTGTATGGCATATCTGGTAGCATTTACTTGCATCTGAACAAAATATACAAATTCACCAGTCGTATCATTAATAAGATACAGATTATTGTTTATGCAAAATTGCTGTAGATAAGCGTTTAAATCCGTAACTTCGTATATACCATTTGGAATTGTAACTGTTAATAGCGTATCAGGTTGTACGTTTCCAGATGCGTCTGTTACAGACGGCCAAGACAAATTGAAAACGTTATTGGCTAATGGGGATGAGTTTATGTTTTCCCAAGAATAATACATGTACAATTCCGCAAGTGCAATTTCCGTGCCTTCTAAACTCTTTGATCCTGGAACTTCGTAAATGAGGAGATTGTTATCCTCGTTCCTTATGTCTGCTCTTGTCAAAGTTATCGTGTGCATTGGCTTATATAATTAAGATATAAAAAAAAATTACTTTTGAAAATCCATTACTGTTTTATTATTTCCTCTTTTAACACCATACTGAACTCTAATATTATCAGCATTTTGATCATAAAAACGGACATTACTACCGCCAAAATAAAATGGGCGAGTAGCGTATACGTCTTCAGGAATAATATTCTTTGCACTATCTGTTTGTCTAATTACGTAGGGTTGAGTTAATATACTACCTGCATCTATATCAGGCACTACTCCGCAAATACCTTTCTTACCACCAACGGCTGAGCATGACCATATTTCGGTTTGTTTGAGAGGTCGTCGAAACATTTTCTTATATATCATCATGAGAAATTGTTGATTGCGATCTAATCTCTAAATCCGTTGTTGTATCGTCCTGAGCATCTTCCAATGAATATGGTCTTTTTCTGTAATCCTTTAAGAAATTCTGACGACTTCTTACATATACAAGTGACGCAAAAGGGTCGTTGTTTTTAAACCAGTTTTTCATTCTGTCTGTCTCTTGTTCCTTTGCATTTCGCACATATGCTGGAAGGTGATACCAATGTTCACTTGACTTTATGTTGTCTATGATTGCCTGAAGGGTATGATCTGTATCCCACTCTTCATAAGGGATTGTATCAATCTCGTCTCTATGGCAATAGATTTGTCTAAATAGACGATAGACTATATGAGAGTCCAATGTATACAAATACGTTCTTTCCAACACTGCTTTAGGTGCCAGTTTTCCCAAATCATAGTTATGGTCGTGAAGCTTAAACAATTGACGTATGAGAATTTTCATAAAGGCATTTCTGCGTGTAATCCACCAGTCCTTTACTTTTAACCCGGGATCTTTACGGTAAATATGCTTTGAGTCGTCCCATTTTGCTTCATTAGAGGTGAAAAGAGATCCAAAGAGTAAGTCAATTAGTCTTTCAACATCTGCTGTTTCCGCTGCTTCTGCCAAATTAGGAATGGAGTTTGTTTCCAGTACCCATGTACCATGTAGTAGTATGTTACGTACTTCCTTGTAGAGTGCACGTCCTTTCACACTGCTATTACCTGTCAAAAGCTTGATGACAGAATTTTGAATCGGGATATTCTTAGGTGGCTCACTACATACGATGTATCTTTTTTTATCTAATGCTACAACGACACTATTTGATTCACCAGAGGATTTGTTTTTTTGATTCTCTATAAGCAGTGCAGGAGGACAAGTAGTAAAGTAGTCTCCTAACAGTAGCTCCATACAATCTGTCATTAAACTCTTGCCATTTCTACCTCCACCATTGTAGATTAGAAACTTCTCTGTATTGCGACCTGACAGTCCTGACGCAAGACAATAGAGGAAGAACTCTCTCAGTTCTGGATCTGGATGGATTTTGCAAATAACGTCCATAATATCCTTTTCGTATTCTGGTTCATCCAAATCATAAGCTAAATCGTACCTACATGAGAGCTGTACAAAATCTCCACGCTGTCGCTCTCGAAAGGTTTTGTTACATATGTCAAGTATGCCATTGTCAAAGTTGAGTATGTCAACATTGCCATCAAAGTCCTTGTTTACCAAAGACATATGAATTTTGGAAACTTTCTCTACTCCTGCGAAGAAGCCAGCTTGTCCTAATTTACACTCTAATGAGAAAAAGGCTTTTTTTACCTTTGCATCTTCTCTTATGTTTGTTGGTATCGTTTTTTTGAAGTAGTCCAAAATAATATCAATAAATTGACTCATTAAATGCTGGGCGTTTTTTTCCCATGTATTGCCATCCCATGTATACCATTCATTAATACTACGTACATAAACAAAGTCATCTTTAAAACAAGTGTCCATTATAACCTGTACTGCCGCAAAATGTGAAATAGAGGATTTGGTTAGAGCCATTACATACTCCTCTACATCTCCTTCGTCTTTTGGAATGTCCGGAATGGCCACGTCTACCAATGATATACCTTCGTCCATTTCCTTTACTTCAAAGATAAGTGGTAAATTCCATACTTCTAAGCAGTAGTTGTTTGCAAGGCGTAAAACCTCTTGAATTCCTCCTTCATAAGCATCTACTGTAGATCGTAGTAGTTTAAACCCATCAAACTCATAACTGGCGTATTTGGCTGATTCATTAGGCCCTGACAAAAGAGTCGTATTCTGATGTAAGTACTCCAGTACACCATTGACAATGTTGAATTCGTATGTCTGGCACCATAATGCAAGGAATGTTCGAATGATTTTCTTTTGTTCTGTCTCTCCATTCTGCTTGCGCTTATTTGCGGCGACTTTATACAGTTCTGGGTTTCTATGCCGCATACGTTGCGCCAAGTCAGCTAAATCTCGTGACAACTCCTCTACATAGGGAGGGGATTTCTCCGGTACATCGTGGTTGAGCTTTTTCATGCGTAATCTCCACCCATAATAAGTTCCCATGAAGAACAAGCTAATAAATAGCTGTTTTACCATCCATTTTTCTGGTACATTCAAGAGGCGCATATGTTCAGCAAGAATGTAGCAACGATTCTGTACGTAGAATTCCAGGGTTTTTGGAACTGGTAGCCCGTTATGCGTCAGTACCCAGTAAAGAATAGATGGCTGTGCATTTTTTAAGTCTATGTCGTAGTAGTTACTTGCGATCGTGTGACGCACGCTACGTACAAAGGCGGTAAACCCAAGAGCTTTTACTGGAAAAGGACGGCCGTATCCATGTCTAGCCATACGATAGGAGATGCAAACGCCACCAAGGTTTGAGTCATACATATTGACATAGTCCTTTAAGTGGTCAAAGGTAGTCTTGTAGTGCTTAGTGAACTCTGCCAACCAGTGATCGTCATCTTTTACCGGAAGAAGTTTTGGCGTATACAAAAGCTTGTATGCATCTTGTCTATCGAAAGACTCAACTAAAGCGTGTTCAGTGATGAACGGCTTGTCGATTTTGGTAACAGTAAGGGGGCACTTGGCGGACATGCTATAAGATTAATTAATAAATTAACTTCTGGAAAGTTTTCCTATATTTCAATTTTTTATGTTCTATGTCCCACGTTTTTCTAATAAAAGGCCGATAGGCGGATGAGCTAATGAAAATCCGGAAAGTTTTCTATAGGCTATTTTTCTATGTTGTATGTCTTATATATTACATATAACATTGATTTTCTTGTATACAAAACTTATAGAACTCCTTCATACTTCATAAATAAAATTATTACTATTATAGTAAGGGTAAAAATTATAAAAGTATAAGAATAAGACTGAAAAACCCCTCTTTCATTTTTCTTTCATAATGGACCCAGTTATTATCATTCCAACCTCTTCAAGACGGAAATATGACAAACTTTATTTTCTCTGTAAATTTTATAGAAATGTCAGAAGCTCTTAGTCCACATCTCACCCGACTTCAATATGTTAGAGGATACCTCGATAGCCTTCAACAGGAACAAAACAACATAAACTTCAATTATGAGGCAAATACAACCTTTCAGTCCACTGGAGAAACTTTAGGAACTGCTTTAGATCAATCACAGACTGTTCTTGGATTACCCAATAGACAACTTCAGCCTTTAGCATCGTTAAAATACGATCCTGTTGTACAAAATGCACCAACCGCTGTAGCTTCTTTGTCAAAGGAAGAGTTAGCCTTTGCATATGCAGCAGCTGATATACTGGTACCAGACATTAGACAAAACTACATGAGAGCTGATCATACTGGAAAAACAACAAAAATGGAAACAATGCTTTTTAAGGGTTATATTTCTGGTCAACTACAAACAGCCAAAGCGCAAGGAAAAATAGCTCCTTTTACAGATCCATCTAATGCACCCCAAGCAGGAAATGACGGACAACCTGGTGATCAAAATACTAAAAAAGATCCAGCGCATCCCAATATTCCTCTAAATAAAGCAACCCAGGCAGATAGAGCTGCCGAAGAAGACGATGATCAATCTATCATTACTCAAGATTTACCTGATACGGAGGATGAAGAAGAAGAGGAGGATGCCGATGATGATGATGATGATGACGATGATGATGACGATGTAGATGACCTTCTACGTGAAGCAGTAGAACAAAGAACACATTTTAATGGATATGAAGATTACTTTGATGATGATGATGAAGATGATATATCAACCATTCCAGATCCAAAGTATGATTCGTTCATGGGGCGTAAGTCTGATCCAAAAACAGGACAGAGGGGTGTTATTACTGATCCAAGTCCAGAGGAGGAAAAGTTGTATCCATATGATCCAAAAACAGGACGACGGGCTGTATTTCCTGATCCATTACCTGAAACAGGACGGAGGGGTGTTATTACTGATCCAAGTCCAGAGGAACCTGGTGTTCCATATAGCGTGAAAACAGGACGTAGAGCGTATATTCCTGATCCAGCACCTGAAGAACCAGCACTTGATTTACAAAGACCAGTTTTCTTTGGTCAGAATAGAGAAGCTCTTAGAGATGATCCCAGGGATTTGATGCGTAATTACTTGAATGCCGCAGACGGAGAGGAAGCTTCCCGTTCAACTATTGCCCAATCAGGATATACTTCCTTTATGGGCCGTGATAGAGGTGATAGAACAGTGAGACAAGATGAAATAATATCATTACTTGCAACACCTCGCAATGGTTCTTCGTTTGGACATTCATCAGGAACTCCAGGTACTATACCTTCTTATGGTAGCCAAATAATGACACCACATACAGGAACTAACCATTCTATCCTAAGTCCACTAACTCCAGATACTGAAGAAAGACAAAGACGATCTATGGAAGTAAGAGACAGATCTAATTTTGGTGGTATTATGCCTCAGACACCTCAGACACCTCAAACAACTGAGACAAAGTCAACAGCATCAAAAAAAAGTACTCCTTCCAGAAAGCAACTCGCAGCGCAATTAGTAACAACTACGAGTAAGAAAGGCAGAGACAGAATTAAACGAGAATTAGCTAAGCTTGATTCAACGCTTGCCGATACATATTATGACGCAGGAGGATATGGAGGAGCTGGAGCTGGATTAAAAACTAAAAGACAACCTGTAATAAAAGGAAGAGGCCTCTTTGTTCCAGTAGGAGAAAAGCACTATATTGACATGAATAAATTAGACAAAGGTTATGTTAATGTTAAGAACGATAAATTAAAACAAGTAGGTAAACAGGAATTGGTAGGAGGACAGCTCGTAGCTGCAGTAAAGAGTGTTTTACAAGGTCAGCACCCGGCTTATGATGATGTAGAACCTTTGAATGATACAGAAAGAAACTACTTGAATAAGTTAGGAAAATTAACAGGAGAAGGAAATTTCCATGTAACATTAAAAGACAAGACTGCAGCAGAAAAGGAAGTACATCAATTTGAAGTCATGAAGGGAGAGATAATAGCAGGAAATGATAACAAAAAACTCATTGCTGATTTCAAGCGACTTTTATTAAAACTTATGAAAGATCATCGCATTAACAAGAAGGAAGGAACTGATATTCTTATTGAATTAGCAGCTCTTGGATTTTAATCCTCATGTTCATGTGGCCAACCCTTTGCTCTATCGTAGGGAGGAAACGGAACCTTATCTGCTTCTTTTTCACCGATAATAACAGCAATTGAGTTGTCTACATCAGTCCATGCATCGCTTACTTGCTCGTCAAGCTGATCATCGCATTGCTCACGTGTAAGATCGTAGAGTTTGTCAAGGCGCTTCTGTAGCAACAGGAAACCCTCTTCCTGCTCGTGCTTTTTACGATGTTCTTTGAAATCGTAATTATAAACTTTTCGAAGTGTAGCTACAACTTCAGGTTGAATACAAAGGGCCATGAGCATCATAATAGCGCCCATCAGGTAACAATTGATGCAAGTGATCCAGTCGGTCATCGTCGTCATTACTTTGTAAAATAAATAAAGTAATGAAGCATATTCTTTAATTTCAATTTTTCAATCGTCTATTTTTATAAAAACCGGCTTTTTTTGAATTTGTAAACAAAAAACCGGATTTAGCCAAATTTAAATTTTTCTTTTTTTCTTTCTTGTTCTCTTGTTTCGCAAGTTAGTTAGTTGCAGAAGTTACTAACTAACTCACTAACAATTGACGACTATGGACGTAGCCAGCTTACTAACACAGCTTCAAAAAGCTCTTACAAAGCCAGAAACATGCTCTGTTCAAACCCAAACAAGAGAATCTTACCTAATTGATGGGACCGACATATGTAAATCGACGTGGGATATTTACTTGGACAATATTCAGGCTACTTTGGAAGAAACACGAGACTCAAAGAGAAGAAGGATAGACCGAAAACAAGCTCATCCGCAAATGCGTACGGCACCTCAGAAGGAAGTAGTAAGAACACCAGAACCGTTGACTTTACAGCTACCACCATCCAATCCCAGCGTTGAAACCTTTACAACAGACCAAGCTCACTTTTCAGACAACCTTAGTGATACGTTTGACGAAAACGATATAATGGATCCAGAAGATGAAGAAGTAGTATACCAACCAACTACTCGCCTTTCTGCAAAAGAAAAACAAATTTCGAAAGTTTTTGATGAGGATACTTCTCTTATTAACAGAAAAGGGAGTATTTTTTGTATTAGTTCTTTCGGCAGTAATGGTATGACATTTCATGATACAATCAGAAAATCTTCCGAATCATGGAAGCAAGCAGAAGAACGTCATAGACAGACGTGTCATCCTATTATTAAGAAAAGAGCCAAACTAATGAGTATTTTATCAGAACAGGAGAAGCAGCCTATGCGTGAGATTATGAAAAAGTACAGCGGTGTTACAACTATGGAGTTATTTTGTAAAATAAAACAAGAAAGCCCAGCTTTGCTTACGCCTCTTGGGAAGGAGTGACAGAAATAAATTCATCAAACCCTTTTCGGTATCGTTTATCTGGCTCTGCTTCATAATCGATAATAAGAGGTGAAAACTTCTCTGCAGTAGCCTCCTTGTAGATACGCAATAATTCATTTTTATCAATTCCTAACCCTCCTTCGCTCAAAATTAAATTCAATTCTCTCGCACCTGATAACTTAAGCAAGACTAAATACGTACAGTTTTGTCTTATAATCTTAGGTATACCGAAGTATGACTGACTTAAATAGCATACTGAACAATTTAACTTACGAGCTCTAATATAATAGTTTGCTATACGAGTTTGATCTTTAGTTAATACTAAATCATCGAATACTACTAAATGATTGAAATCTTTATCCATTTTATCTAAAAGCGGTGTGTTTTCTAAACCCTCAACTACTTTAATTCTGTCGTTCAGTGATTCGAGCCATTTATACAAAGGCTCATCTTTGTTGCGTGTTACCACCGTTATATGATGAAATGTTCCCGGTCCAGCGGAAAACAACGATAGCATGAACACCAACCAGTTGGTTTTGCCTGAGCCACTGGGCGCAACGCAAACAAGTCTAAATGGCAATTTCATGTTATGCAAGTGAATATTTGGATTAGGTGCGCTCACCAATAACTCCTGAGGCATAATTTCGTATAAATTTTGTACTTTAGCGGAAGTAACAGCCTTTTTAGCAGGAGTGCGAGGTTTGCTTGGCTTTCTTTTCTCTTCCTCGGCTATTTCTCTTTCTAATTTTGCAAGTAGTCTTGAATCCATTCTATAAACATTATTGATATTTTATTTTATCTCCTTAATGTATAATTATGCCTTTTACTAATCAACCACCAGGTTATCAGATAGGAAGTGCCATTTTAAATTCAAGACCAGTATTTGAAAATCCATTTCCTCCGTTTAATACAAATCAGTTTGTCATCAAGGGCAACTCACCTACACCAGTGCAAGGGAGCAATGCATTTGGTGGTAGTCTGAGAGGAAAAGGTTCTCTACAAACTAACCAACCAAAGACCTCTTTTTAGACTAAAATAAAATAATATGCTAATATATAATTAAGCATGAGTGAAGCACAGCCACCTACAGAGCAATTACCCATATTTAATCCCGTTAACTTTCCAGACTCTTCACCTGCAGGTATTGGAGGAGGAGGTGGATCTGGTTCTTACTTAAATTTTCCTGTAGCGCAAGGAATTGAAAATTTTCCGTCGGGCATAACTTATGGTGATGGAACATACCAAAATTCAGCAGGCGCAGTTGGTAATGGTATTGGTGTAAAACATATCGCAAATTGCTACCGTATAACAGATGCAAATACACCACCGTTAGATACTGGCAATTTACTTAATGTCGCAAAAATATCTTTTACAGGCGGAAACTTTCCCATTTGGCCAAATGAATGGTCGAATAGTCCTGGATTTAGTTACACATCTCTTGACTTTCAAGCAGGAAATGTTGACCTTCCCTTAGGACCTTTTGCGGAACAAAATCAAGCGTTTGTTTCTGGAAACCCCGCAAATGCTGCAGCGTATTGGACAGACTCTGATATTATTTACATACGGGCTAATTATACAGTCAATGTGTTTTACAATTATGATGAAAACAACACGAATCCTTTTTCTCAAGCATACACGTCTGGTTCTAATAGCTTTGTAGGAGGAGGCATTTGGGCCTTAAAACCTTTTATGATATGTTATGGTAGTAAAAACCCTGATTATTACAATGGTCGAACAGAACCGACGCAATGGCCTCAAACATTTCTGGGTTTTAATGTGACAAATGATCCTGGTAAACAAGCAGCTCCAAATAATGCGCCAGGATCGGCAATGTTTAATGCTGGTTGGCCAGCTTCAGGGTATATGGGTTTTGATGCAGCTACAACAACACGTGTACCAAACGGACATACGAACAATGTCCCTAAGAACGTAGAACTATGGAATGTCTTAAATCCTTATCAATCAAATAACTACGGTGTAGGATTTAACAGTACTTCAACTGTTCCCTACGGTCAGACAGCATGGGGTGGATATACAGCACCTTGCTTAGGCATGAGTGTATATTCTGATAAGAATAGCGATACCGACATAATAATTTCTTGTACTGGAGTTAGTCAAACAGGCGGTAGTGGCGGAGGAACACTATATAGAACTCAAATAGTAAATTTAGACTTAGAAGTGGTAGGTGGTCCAGCATTTACGTATACTCCTTCTGGAGGAGACCCAAATAGTGGGTTTTATACTTCCAAAGTAGGACTTACCATGGGAATTGAAATGTATAATTCTCAAGGTGGACAAGACAACATGAGACAAGTAACTTATAATAGCATTTAATCTATCTACAGTACATAATAATGGAGGAAATAGCCGTTACAATGAATGGTTGGAATGACGAAGTCGAAGACCTTTTGGAAAGACTACGTGTAAACAGTGTAGCCCTTTCAGAATATCATCGACGAAACTTCTACGATTACAAGTCCTACGCAAAATACTTTAGACTGCCGATTATAAGTTTAAGTATAATTAACTCTACCGCAGCAGTAGGGTTAGTTAACGTAGGTGTTCAACAAATGATAGTAAATGGTATATGTTGCTTAATCGGTATGATAATATCTGTAATTAGTGCTATTGAATTATACTTGAATATTGAGAAAGCAATGGACAACGAAATGCAACAATCAAAAGACTTCTACACATTGGCAATTGATATATTTAAAGTTCTTAAATTACAACGGCTGGATAGGGGTGAAAACGGGAAAGAATTTATGAATAAAAAATATGCCCTATATACTAAGTATAAAGAGACAAGCGATTTACATAGGAAGAAAATTAAGCACGATACTTTAGCACGTATACCTATACATTTGGACGACAAAGCAGTAACACCAACAAGCTCAGACTTAGAAGACAATAGCGGATATGGAATCTTTCCTACTAATACAAGCTATATTTTTGATAGGTTCATAAGAAAATCTCAAGATAAGATATAAAATGCCGAGATACTATGTATACAGAGGTACGAATCACACTCGGTGTGACATTTGCCCTCTAAGTTCAAATCAATGCTCGTACGTTAAGGATGATGGCCATCGATGTAGAAACCAAGTAGTACAGACAAATCCTTTTTGTTGGATACATAGTTTAAAAATGTTTGGAGTGCGAGTAAAAGACAGTGATTTAATTCCTGGTCAAAAAGGTTTATTTGCCGAACAACGTTTTAAAAAAGGTGAACTTATTTGCCCCTACTATGGAAATATTGAAAGACAAGTTCAAGATCCTCAACATACCGAACCATATGCAGTTGATTTAAGAAAGGACCAAAAAGTAGTTAATGCAGATTGTTACCGTTCACTGGGTGCTAATGCAAATTCAAACCTACGTTTAGGTGGAAGACAATTCAATGCAGAGTTGTCTTTAAAGGAACAAGACCCAAGGAATCGTAATGCATATGGTGCTATCTACAATGGTCAGCCTATAGTTAAGGAACATCTTTCAGCAACAGAAGACAGTTGGAAGTATGCTAACATACGAGCTACTAAAACAATAAAGGTAGGTGAAGAAATCCTTGTAAGGTATGGACCAGCTTATCAATTCCATGATGATCACGTAAATACCGGGTATTTAAGAAGCGAACAACAAGCACGACGACGGTATTGTAACCAACAACCACCTTCTCGACCCCGACCAACTCCGCCAGCTCCTCAACCCCGACCTACTCCAGAACCAGAACCAGAACCAGAACCAGAACCGGAACCAGAAATAGAACCAGAACCGGAATTAGAACCAGAACCGGTATCACCCCAACCACCAACAATCCCATCAGTCCAACCTCCTCAGCCGTATCAATCAGTTGCAGAACAAATTACTAATGTGGAAGAACTATTTGACTTTTATAAACAATTAGTGCCAACACAGTATTCAGTTGTAGATGCCGAAGGTCGTTTTGCAGGGCAAGGTGGTTCTTACATAACAAAAATATTTGAAATGTTCTACGCATTTTTAAGTGCTAAGTATGGTAATAAGTGTAGTTTTGTAAACCTTTCCGAAACCAATAACCCAAAAGTTATACATTATGTGATTAAGCCGAAATCTGTTGAAATCAGACCGAGAGACCCAACTGTTAACGTAAAATATAAAATGATAGCAGAGTCTAACTATCAAAAGGAAGTAAAGCCTATAATCAAAGATTGCATAAAAAGAGGCGTAAAAGACATTATAATTCCAGTTCATATCTTTGGTGATCGAAATACTAAACGGTATGCATCGGCTAAGAAAACGGTACAAATTTTTCTTAAAGCATCTCATCAAGTTTTAATTTATATGACTCATCGGTATGGTGAATGGAGGACGTATTACATAGATTCAAATGGAATATTTTTTGATTGCAACACTTGCAAGAAAGACAAGCTTTATCTACAAGAATATTCATCAGCAAGCTTTTGTCGAGCCTGTCAAGATTTTAAAGAATACAATGTACAACTCCCATCTACGTACTGTTTTCGAATAGACCAGGGTGGTTTGGAGAATAATGAGGAACGACTTGGAAGACTTGGAGGAGGACCGCAACATTATGACAAACGAGGAACGTGTCAACTTTGGGCGCTTTTAATGGTTTATGTTTTATTACGATTTCCAAATGAGACACCAAATTCCGTTATTAATGCTATGAAAACAGCTGATTCAGCAAAAGGGCTTATGAACGGATTTATTATGGATACATGGAATTACTTGAACGATAGAGTTGCAGATGAACTACGACGAGGTATCCCTGGAAGACCAGAAATTACAAATCCTGAGGCAGATTTTGCTCGAATTTACCAGCCTTTTTATCTCAAGGATGTTCAAGCGAATATTACAATACCTGAAAGATTAAGTGGAAAAGGAATTCAAAACAACCTAAAAAGAAATTACATGTATTAATTGACGGTGAGGTCGTCGCTTCATTTGGTGCAAAAGGTTACAAGGTTACCTTAGTCAATTGAAGGAGAAATACGCTGATCAACTTTTATGGTGATCTTTTAGCAAAAATCTTTTCTCATTAATAAAATATAATATGCCATTCGATAAGTTATCGTTGAAAGAGCTCAAGGAGCACGCCAAACAACATAAAGACCTAATAAAGGGGTATACAAAAATGGGAAAAGCAGATTTAGTGAAAGTCATGAAGAAACATCTCAAGATAGATAGACATAAAGCGGTAAGTAGGAAAGGAGATCCTTCAAAAACGCATCCTGGGGACATGGATTATACAACTAAATTAGGAGATAAAGATTACCACGAAGGTGGTCACGACGAATTGAAACAAAAAAGTCCATACGGAGGTGCATTAGGGAGCGATCCACGGACATGGTCACCATCAGGTGGTAGTCTGTTGGAACGAATAGATAAACTAAAAGGAGGTCAACTACCATCTTCTATTCGTGATCGATTAGAGCATTTAGAAATGAAAATTAAAGGAGGAACAATTACATCAGGTAAACCAAAAAAAAGAATTACTCCAATAGCGGTCCAGCAAACTGATGAGGAAAAAATATATCAAAAATTGCAACAAGAACGACGTGAAGAAATGGATAAAAGATTAAAAGAAAAACAGAAACCAGCTGAGATCATAGAGGAATTAAGAAAGGGTGGTCCATCAAAAGGTGAGCAGACATTTCATAATGTGGTTGACCGATTATCAGCCAATGTTCTGGCTGCTCATCAGAAAGACGCACGAGTACAAAAAAAACAAAAGGAGGATAGTAAAAAGCCAGCAAAATCTTGTCCAATAACAGGATATTCAAAACTAAAAAAAGGAGAACTACTTGAGAGATTAAATGAGGCATTAAAAGGCAAAAAAATGATTGAAGAAGGATTAGTTCAGGGGTTAGAGTATAGAACAGTTCCAGAGTTGCGTCAGCTTGCTCGTAAGTATTGCGGATACAAAACCCCGGTTGAAAGGAAAGCACCTGTAGAAAAAAAGCAACGCTCAAAAGATGAAGTAGAAGCAGCTGCAGCAATGTTGGACTTGCAACAACGTCCTGTAGGTGGAAAAGTAGCAGTAGCAAAAAAAGAAGATGACATAGATTTTGAAGACCTCAAGTGGGGTTCATTTACGGAGCAATTCAATGCATACAATAGACAGCATAAGAAGAAATTTAAAGACTTAGCGGAATTTGCGCAACATATTAGAGCGAATAAAGGAGATTTTCAACCAAAAACAAAAAAAAGAGCTGATTTCTATGTGAATGTCATCTCGAAAAAAAAATCTTAATAATAAGTATAGAGCTACAATGAACAAAGAACCTATTAGTAGACACCTTGCAGTTCATGATTTTAGATCCGTAGGAAAAACAACGATGATAGGACGACCACAGCATCACAGAATGAGACCTACAGGAGCTCATCACCCAAAGCGTTCAGAATACTTCAGGGGTCATGCTTTAGCAGGTCCTTCAGAACGTGTTGCGAGAGGAGGGCTAGGAGATTCCGATCACAGTTATGTTTCTGCTCCTGCAATGAGTGGACAAGGAATGAGACATAAACATAGAGCACCTGGTTTCAGTTTCGGTAGTAAAAGTCCACATATGGGCGAACCTGTAACACATAGAGGACATTATGCGCCTTCTGTTCATTTCCCTACAAAAGTACCATTGGGAAGAATGCCAGCATATTAAAGGACCTTTCCTCTTAAAAATTAATTAACATATAATTGTACATACTATGTGTTAATCCTCTATTTTAAAAAATAAACGTAAGTCTGGATCAGTGTCAAAATACTCCTCTGCAGACACTGTATCACGGTGATGGTAGTCAAAGTCGTAAGATGTAACATAGTCTTCTATCTTACGAAGTCTTTTCGACGCTGTCTTGAACTCTTCTTTATATTGAGGTAACTTGTCTGCTGTACGTTTCAAAGTACGAAAATCGTCCTTTGACTTTGCCAACTCCCCTATTAAAGTGTTATTTTCCTCCGTGAGTTTATGAATCTTTACAAGTTGTTCTCGGACAATTTTATTCGCATGTCGAAGCTCTCCTTTCTTGTTGTTGATGAGGTTTTGAAAGTCGCTACAAACAGTTCTGTACTCCTCTTCCGTATGGTTAATACCATGCTTAACCCATTTCTTCTTTTCTTCTGCAACGGTATTCCAGATCATATTCAGATTAGCTGCAACATTGGGTACTTTTAGTTTTGTACAGCCTCCAGGCACGGCCTTATGCAAGTACTTATCATATTCTTCCATATGGTAAGCCTCTGAACATGGCAATTCTATAAGATCGGACATTCCTTACATTTATTTATGATTTCGCTCTCAGAAATATTTCTGATTTTGCTCCAACTTTTTCTTTTTTTTTGTTTTACATAGGCCGTACAGTGAGGTTTTTCATTTTTACACTGTACGCTCTATGGGTAAAAATCCGGTTTTTC
>WLWE01001308.1_pt1 | contig 18756 bp, 18 predicted proteins | sample 6718301 | NCBI WGS metagenome assembly WLWE01 (sample SAMN12718691, study PRJNA515312) | sponge metagenome | isolation source: marine sponge | host: Mycale hentscheli | place: New Zealand: South Island, Marlborough, Capsize Point | collected 2003-05-01 | reverse complement strand
ATAGTCCTGCAAACTCAGGACCAAAATCATATGTTTGACCATACTTATCAAACTTACCTTTAGTAATTACATCAACTTCTTCTATTGATTGGTCCATTCTTTTTAATTGGTTAAGTGAGAAAGGCATTTGTGCTTCTACTAAGTGGGCCATAACTTTACTAGCTTTGTCACCCGGTGTATCTTGTGGGTTAAATACTTGGTAACCTTCTCTTGTTCTACCACCTCTAACTAATATATCTGTAACAGCTTCTGTCCAAATAGATTCAGAAATAAATGGTGATGCAAATTCTTTCATGGCTTCAAACGTACCACCAATAAAGTCATTGACTATGCCATCATTATCTTTTTCACCATCAGCCACTTTGTTAATTACAGTTTGTAGTGGTCTAATTAATGTATCATAAGCATTAGCGTGACTAAAATCTATATAAGAAAAAGAACCATCTTTGTTTTTAATTGGCAGTAGTGTTGAGTTTTTAGACCAATCGGCAACATATCTTTTGATTGCTTGTCTTTCATCATCTGTTACATCATATAATGCACCAAACATTTCTGATACTGCATACGGTACAGCTGCAACTGTTGTAGTAAATCCAAATAATCTTGTATATCCTGTTCTTTGAAAAGGTTTATAAACTTTTCCATTAACAACTACTTCTTCACTTATTTCTTTAAGTGCTCTTGTTACAATGTTTGTACCTGTTCTAGCAATCTCTGCTGGAAACGATACAAAGTTTCCAATAGGTAGTTTTCTTAAACCTTTAATAAACTCTGATACATAATCATAGTTAGGTATATTATTTCGAACAATATCAGCTGCTTGTTCTTCTAAATATTCTTTTGTCAGTCTTACCTCTTCACCGGCAGCGTTTTTAAAAAACTGTCCTCTAACTACACCCACTCTTTCAAAAGCTTTTTCCATTCGTTTTTGTTCCATAGCCCATGATGCTATCTTCCAGAAATCATCTTCAGCTGTGTATAAATCTTGTGATACAGATTTTAATTTTGATAATGGTTTTAATAATAATCTCATACCTTTGTCGGATGTCATGGTCTCACCAAAGTTTACATCTTCCATAAGTCTTGCAAGGTCCCCGAGTCTAACGTTGGAGTTTACAACTCCAAGTTCCAACAATCTTTCATACAATTCATTCTGTTGTCTTGTACCTTTTAATGGTGTCTGTAATGCTTGATAAGCTTGTTTGATTGCAGCACCATCTGGTATGATACCATTAGCTGTAGCAAAAGCTCCAGCACTTACAAAATTACGCATGTGTGTAACTGGTGATAAAATTGTTTTAGCAATCTGTGATGTAGCTTTAGGATACAATACTAAACTTTCATACATCTGTGCTAAGAATTTATTATTTTCTGTAGCTAGTGATGTTTGTTTTAATGCATCTGCAACACCAGGTCTTGCATACAAAGGTTTTTGTGGATCAGCAAAAGGATTAGTTGCACCTTTACTAATAGATAGTTTACCTGACGGATCAATTACTTCTATTTTTTTAAAGTCCTCACCAAAAGCTTTCATAGCATCGTCATAACTTCTTGCAAACATTGGCTCTTTACCAGCGGCCTCAAGCTCGTCAGATTTTTTAATTAAATCATCAAAGAAAACATTTCGTCTAGAGATAACAGATAGTTTGGCCGTGCCACCTAAGATAGTTTGCATAGGATTTTTTTGTCTACCCAACAATTGTTCAATAGCTTCTCTTGGTCCACCTTTTTGTACATCTAATATAGATATAAATTCTTTTGGTTTAGCATCATTTGCTTTGTCCAATGTAGTTTTGTTTAAAAAGAAACTTGGTATTTTAAATAAAGGTACGTTACCTCTGTCCATTTTAAATCCTGGAGGCATTCTAACTGTTCTAAGTATACCAGCTACGGCGTCGTCTGCTTCTTGATCTGTTAAATCTTTACCTGCTTGTCTTGCACTATTAATTAAAACAGCTTTTGTTTTATTTATTGCTTCTTGAGTTGGTGTATAATTAAACCAAGGTATTAAAGATTTGTTTTGAAATACATCATAAGTAGAACCTAAATAATCTTTAAACTTACCACCAAATAATTCTTTAAACTCTGCTAATTCTTTTTTGTCCAGCTTACCACCAACCTCACTAAATAGTTTACCCCATCTAGTTCTAATATTAGATAAACCACCATAAATAGCTGTCTCTATTTCTTTTGCTTGGTCAGCGTTCTTTGAAAACTTTGCAATTTTTTCTGATAGCTTTGCTTTTTTAGCTGCATCTAATGCATCAAATGTCATTACACCTTTGTTATCTATCTTAGGATTACCTGACAATAACAGGTCATTAACTTCACCTAAAAATTTATTTCTGTTTGCAGCATTTTGTTTATTAAAAATAGTTCTGATAGGTGGAAATAATTTATCAATACTAATATCTATTTCTCTTGATGTATTTCTTGCAGCTGCGGCATCACCTGCTCTTAAACCTATTTGTTCTCTTTCCATTTGGAAAAACTCTGGAGTCTTGTCACCTCTTGCTCTAAGCTTACCACCAACTTTATCAATCCATTTATCTAGTTTGCTGTTGTTAACATCTAATTGTTTATTTCTTTGTGCAAGTTTCTTGATTCCTGCACCCACACCTCCAATAATACCAGTAAACAATGCACCTTCAGTTCCAAACTTAACTCTGTTTAATAGTTCTCTACCTGGATCGTTCTCATCATCCTGTAAATTAAATGCTAGTGAACCTGCTGCTTCTACATCCCCAACAAATACACCTTCAGCTATACCACCTGTAACAGCACCGGCTAAAAGTTTAGCACCACCGCCGCCACCTCTCATATTTTTTATAGCACCGGCTAATTTAGGACTGTTAGCTTTTAATAATGTACCAGTCTTACCTGCATTGATTGCTTTCTCTGCAAGTTTGCTACCAAGTTTAAAACCATACCCACCTGGTATACCGATGTTGATTAGTAGTTCTGTAATTTTTCCAGCAGCTGTTGCCTCTGCTCTTTCATCAAAGGTTGTAAGGTCATCAAAGAATTGTTCTACTTCAGCAGCTTTGTTTGTCCCTGCGCCCAGGTCCATGAGTGTTGCGCCTAATGAAAATGCGCCTTTAGGTATTGCAATTAAACCTGATGCTATGCCAGATAGAACTGATTCAATAGTGCCTACTCGATTGTTAGAAACAGTTTCTGTTTTTTTACCAAAAAAATCATCAGCTAATGCCATGATATTATTCCTCTATAAATGAAGATATAATTTCTCTTACGTCAAATATTTTTCCATCTCTAATATCAACGTATCCTTTACCTAGTTTATAAACTCCATCATCTAAGTCTACACTTTCCCCTTTAATTTCTTCTATAGGTTTGTCTCCTTTTAAAGCTACTAAAGCTGCAGTATTATCCTCACTTAAAGGACCTTTATATTTAGGAACATTGATTCCATCAAAATAAATAGAAAGAGTTGCATCTACTCCTTTTTCACTTCTAAGAGTTATACCTGCGTTGTCTACTGTTTTTTGAGCTTCTAGTATATTTTTAGGAGAACCTACAGAAATTCTTTTTGCTAAATCAGCGTCACCTAAAATACCTGTTAAGTATGCTTCTTTTTCTTCATAAGCATTTTTTTTGTATTCATTTGTTGCTTTAATTTGATCTATTTTTAAATCTTGTTGAACCTGCATTAAGTTTGCAGCTTCTCTTAGTTTTTCTGGTTTGTCATATGATTGACTTGTTTCTGCAATAACATCTGAGACTAAGTTGTCCGCACCCAAGCCTGTTCTAGATATTCTTTGACCTGCTTTAATCATTGCATCATACAGTGCATTTTTCTGTGCACGATCATAGCCTAGTCCTTCTAAGATAGAATTAACTTTGTCTTTTCTACTTAACCCATCATTATCGTTTCTTTTTAAATCGTTAAGATTTGGTAGGTTATCATCATCATCAGGTTTGTTACCTGCTCCCATTTTTCCTGATTGATCTAACATAGGAGGCATATCTGTTCCTGATGCTTTACCTGTTTCTATAGTATTAATTGGAATTTTTCTATCTCCTCTAGGAGTAGTTATAGTTTTATATTTTTGAATATAGTCAGGGTTTTCAATTTCTACAGTTCTTTTTTCTTTACTTCTAGGACTTATTTTCTCTACAGTTATAAATTTATCTGTTGTATTTTTAATAGGCTCTGGTGATGTAAATATATTAGGTGCATTATACGGTGTTGAAAATTGATTTGTTTGTTGTTTACTAACTTGTGGTGTTGTAAATATATTTTCAAAAGCTTTTGCTTGATCATTCATATTAACTAAAACTGGTGGTGTTCTTCTATCAATTGGGTTATTAAAATTTCTCCCAGCATAACTTCCTGGTCCATCAACTCTACCTCTTTTAGGTTCTTGTATACCGGACATAATTCCTTCTTTGATAGGGCCACCCATTCTAAACATTGGTCTATTTAAAACTTTCATTATTTATCTCCTGGAAATCCAAATATTTTACCGTACAATCCACCAACTCCTAATGCTGTACCAATTGCTTGTGACATTGGACTAACCGGTGTTGGTTGTGCGTAAGGTGCTGATGTTACACCACCAGATAAACCTGTTAAACCTGAACCATATTGTGATAGTCTACCATATGGTTCGTAAGCTGCTGTCTGTGCTGCTTGTTGATCTGCTGTTAAAAATGATTGTTCTTGGCCTTGTCTTAAAGATCCTAGTTGTCCTAGTGCTCCAACGTCTGCACCAAGTCCTGCTCTTTGAAAATTAGATAATCCCATTTGCGCTGCACCTAGTCCTGATTGTGCTCCTGCTAATTGACCACCTTGTGTAAAAGCTGTTTGTGCTCCTTGTTGTGCTTGTGCAAAATTTTGTGCATTTAATTGTGCTAGTAATTGTGCTTCACCTAATGTTGTGTCAGCATCGTATTGCCCCAACATTGCACCTTCTCTACCACCGCCAAAATTACCTGTACCCACAGCTGCATCTTGAATAGTTTGTCTATTACCTGTTCTTGAATCTCTAAAAGCTTGTAAGGATGTATCAATAACTTGTTGTTGATAAGGAGACATAAAAGGTTGGTAAGCTTGTGCTCCTGTTAATGCACCAAGTCCACCAACTGTCGTTGCTGCATCTGCTTGTGCAGATTGTGCATCTGCTAAAAATGGTTTGTATGCCCCTACACCTTGTGTTGCTAAATTAATTGCTTGTGTTTGTAAAGGATCTTCACCCGCTACAAATCCTCTACCAGTAAATTTACTTGTATCTATTGGTACACTGTAAGCACCCTTTGCTTGTGCCGCATAATCTTTTGCGTAATCTTCTAAAAATCCTGGTGTTGCCATTATTCCATCCTCGACTGTAACATTTGTTGTTGATCGTACATAGCTTGTGCACCTTCTAAACCTTGTGAATCTTCTGACACTTTACCACCAGATTCTAAATTATTCATTAAGTTTTCCATAACTTCAGCGCCTTTATCTATATCTCCATCACCTGCATTTCTAACAGCATCTGCAGTAAATACAAACTCATTTACACTTAATCTTGCAGGCACGTCATCTGCTTTTTCTTTTTTACCTATAGGTACAAACCCACCCTCAGCTCTATAATCTTTTTCCATACCACCTAAATTCATTAACCCACCTTCAGCCATCATCATAGGCATTTGTGGTTCTGTCTGCACTGTTTCTGATTCAGTTGTCATTATCTCTTCTTGTTCTGGTCCCTGTTCCCCGGACGCTTGTTGAAGAACAAGTTGTTTAAATTCTGGATACGATAGGTCACCACCTTGTGCTATGTATTTTTGATATTCTTGTCTTAAAAATTTTTCTGCTTCTGGTGGTAATTGTGGTCCTTCAGCTTCTACCATTTCTCCATTAGCAAAACCTCTACGTTTTAGTGTAGGTAGACCTAACATCTCATCTTCTTCTTCAACCATCATACCATCTGCATAACCTATTCTGCCACCGTTAGCAGCATTCTGTGGTAAATAAAAACCTTGTTGTGCAAATTGTTCGTTAGGTAAAAAACTCATGTAAGGGTCTCTGTTTCTTGCCATCATCATTGCTGAGTATGGATCAATAAAATTGTCATCTACTTCTTCTTCTATTTCTTCGTATGGTCCTGTCTTAAATGCTTTTTGTAAGAAGGGTGTTGCAATTGCTGTTGCACCTAGACCTAAACCTATTTGTTTACCTAAAGAAAGTCCTTTAAATTTATCAAACATAGATGGAAAAAAACCTTTAGTAAATCCTTGTTGTTTCATCATTGATGTTGTAGGATTAGCAAATAAACCCGGCATTGCAGTCCCTAGTCTGCTAAATAAACTTGCGTTACTAGCACCAAAAGGAATCATACCTAAGCCACCTATTACAGCAGCTTTACCTAATGGACTTTTAACAAGTTTTTTTACACCACGGACAGCTTTCTTAACTAAGCTTCCTAATCCGTAAAGTTGTCTGGGTTCTTGCATTCTAGATATTGCCATAATTTTACCTTAATTCCTATGTTTACTTGGTTTTTGAGAACAAATCAAGAGGAGGCATTATAACTTTTACGTCTTGTGCCATTTCTTCAGGCTTATAACCCTTTGCTTCCCAGTCTTTTTTTTCTTTAAAAATCTCACCAGTTTCTTTGTGTCTGTAAGTTTCTTCTACTTTAGCGTTATATACTTCCATTAGTCTATTTTCTCCTTTAATATATTAAGATAACTAATACCAAACACCACACCATCAGATACAGTGCCTGCTGTAGTGTAAGATAACACAGTCCCACCTTCTACAATTAAAGGTAAAGTTAATATCTCTACACTTGTAGCAGCTACTAATGTTTGTGTATTAACAATCTCAAATGCATTGTTTTTAATGGTTACAGTAGGTGTATTAGAACCTGATTTATTTGTAACTCTTAATGATTTAATAATGTAAGTTTCATTAACAGCTGGAGAAAGCATTGATACAGTCTCTGCAGCTGTTGTTGTTTTGCCGTAAAATTTATATTGGTTTACTACTGCCATTATTCTAAAAAGAAACTTTTAGCTTCTATCTCCTGTTTTACTTCGTCTTGAAATGTACTATTTAATTTTGTAATTACTGAGTCAAGATCTCTAACCAAAGATTGTAAATTTTTTTGATTATATTCTGGTTCTGCTCTAGTTAATGATTCTACTATCTTTGCCATTATAATAAACTTGTTAGCCCTCCACGAGAAAAATAATTACCCCTTCCTCTATCTTGATTGGCTTGAGCTTCCTTATTTGTTTTAGTTGACGTATGTGTACCAAATTGATTATCTCTACCAGCATAATTATATGCTGCTGTACTTCCATCTGGATTTTTTGTATTAGCTGCTGCAATTTTTGCATCTGCTTCTAGCTTTTCTTTATATGCTTTATCAGCTGCTGCAATTTTATCTTTATATAGTGCTGATGATTCTAAATATTGTTTATATTTAAATTGTTTTTTTGGATTGTTTTTTAACTCTTCAACTTCTTCGTCGGTCATATTTGCAAAGTTCTCATTATAAATATTTAGTTGATTTTCTAAGTAATTATTAGCTGAAAAATTTTTACCTGTTAAAGTTTTTAATCCACCCGATCCGTCAAACAACATACCCATAGAAGCTAATTGATCGTAAGCCTGTTTTTGTGCATCACTTAAACCTGCAATACCGTAACTACCCATATAATTTTTATCAATTTCTGATGCTGTTAAACCTTTTGTAGGGTTCATTTTTTTTTCCGCTAAATTTAATAAAAAATTTGCACCTGGAATAAACGCTGCACCTGCTCTCATAAAACCTGGAAATTCTTTTTTTGGTTGTATACTATAGTCTTTATAAAAAACTGATTCACCATCTTCGTTAACTTGACCGTAATCAAAATATCTTCCTGGTCCACTTTGTTGTACGTTTCCTGGAAGACCTCCAGTATAGTTTGCAGAACCATAGTAACCTGATTGTCCTGCATAAGGACCTGATGTTATGACACTAGGATCTGCTGGTTTAATAGCATTACCATAACCAAAAGCATTTCCACTACCCGAAAAATATCTGTTATCTGAATTAACAAAATTTTTAAAAGAATTAGAATTAGGAAGACCAAAAGAACTTTCTTGTTCGTCTCCTACAACAGGTGCATTGTAACTTAATCTATATTGTTCTTGAGGAATAAAATATTGTCCTGCATCATAAATAGCTTTATCTCCTTGATTATAAAATGCTACCATTATCTTCTACCCCCTGGTGAAATATCTAATCTAAATGTACCAAGTTTCCAGTCTTCATTAGTTGTAGTGTTAGCAACTTTAATAGCAATAGACCTTGCTCGTAATCTCGTATCTTTTTTAATTGTAGTAGAACTTACGTCAAAGTTTGTTGTAGTTGGAGAACTATTAGGATAATTTCTTGTTACAAAACTAATTCTGGTATTACCTGTTTGTGAAATAAAATCTGGTATAAATCTTTGTATTCTCATAATGTATTCACCATCACCTCTAAGATCTGGCATTCCTACAACAGCTCCAGTAGAAGCTCGTTTCTGTGTAATATCAAAATCACCAGAAGTAATTGTACCTATAATAGCAGTTGTTACACCACCAGCATTAATTTGATCGGTCCCTGTTTCCTGTTCATAGTATATAGTAATACCATCAGTATTTCCAGTGCAATCACTAGCTGCATTATCTGTAGAATCATAAAATGTAGCATGTGGTTTATCAAATACTGCAGAATCTTGCCACGCTGTTCTGGGTAAAGTACCTGTTGTCCAAATAGGACGTTTAGGACTAGAGTCTAAATAATTATATGTAACAACCCTGTTAACTGAATCTGATGCAGAAGTACAATAAAACCAACTTATTTCTCCAAACAAATTATTTAATCCTGCATTAATTAAATCTCTACTAGTAGCATTAATATCATCGTATACATGGTCTTCGACAAGACACGGCATAGATTTTAACTGACCATCGTAAGTAAAGAATCCATTCTCGGACATCCAGTAAGCAGAACCATCAACTTCTATACATGCATTTTTACCAAACAATCCACAGTTAGTTCCTACTTGTTCAAATGAGAATGTAAATGGTTGGCCTACAAATTTCATAAGAAATAATGCTGTGTCGGTCCATACATAAATTGCATCTCTACCTTTAATGGCTCCCATAATTTTAGAACCATCGGCAAGTCTTTGTGTGCCGGCGGTATTGTTTGCTTTGACTGTGTAAGAATCTGTTTCATCAATACTTTCTTGAGATGAAAATCTTATAAACATGTCGTCTTGAGTAGCAGTATTACCTACTGTAGTTTCTGTACCAAAAAATACTAAGTGTCTATCGGGCGTAGATACCAATACATGACGTGACGCTGTTGGTGCATTAGCTAATAATGTTGCTCTAGTAGATGTAGCATTTCCAGCAGCTGCATCCCATTCAAAACATTGACCATTATAAATAAGTGCAATTAATTTTGTACCATAGTTATCAAGAATCCACATTCCAGGATCAATTGTAAAGTCAGCATTAGACGGGTCGCCCCATGCAACATAATCTGATATATTTAAAACACTTGCTCCACCACTATGTGTTGCTTTTGTTGTTCCGTTAACTCCCCTTGCTCCTCCACTTAAAGTATTTGTAGAGGTATTATTACTTGTAAAACTTATATCTTCTGTACCAATTCTAATTTCTCCTGATGATGGAAATGCTGCACTGTTTGCTAATACAACATCCGTTGTTACTAAATCTGTTATGGCTGTTGCTAACGTAGTTGTAGCTGCACCTAAAGCTGTTCCACCATATAGACCTGTACCCCAACCAAAACCTCCTAGTTGTTGAGCTGGTCCTACATGATAGTAACATAAAACAGAAGTAGATCCTGTTGCACTCATTGGTGTACCAGTTTCTGTAGATCCCATTGTAATAGTAAAAGTTGTAGTTGTAGGTATGGCAGTTACCATAAATTTTTTATCTTCAAAATCCGTAGCATCAAAACTTGATGATGCAGGAATAGTTACACTGTCTAACATTACAATATCTTTTTCTGCTAATCCATGTGCACCTGTGCAGGTAATTGTAATTATGTTTTGATTTAATGTGCTTGTAAAATTAGCACCTGTAAGTGTAGCTCTTATAGGATGTATGTCATAATACGTACCTCCTGAGTACACATATAAAATTCTATTAGTTCCTATTGCTGAATATTTAATACCAGAGTTATCATCCCATTGATGAATAGCTCTAGCTGCACCTGTTAGTTTATCTGCTCCTAACTGTGTCCAACCGCCAATTTTTTCTGGAGTGCCGTATCTAAACCTAACATTGTCGCCATCAAACCATTGTCCCTCGGCCCCGGTCTCTGTGACTTGTTTATTAAACCCAGGTACAAATCCTAATTTTTGTAACATATAACCTCATTATAATACTATTTTACACCTGATGGTAGGCCTAGCATGGCTCTTCCATCAAATCTATTTTTATCAGCAAATGGGCCATTTACATGATTATAATGTAGAAATACTTGACCGCAAATGTTCCCGTCAAAAGGCTCTCGCCAATGTTCAAGTTCACAGCCACTATATACTAGCATGTCTCCTACTTCAAGCAAGACTTTCGTTCCTGCAGGAGCGTTAGGTTTTACAATATTTTGTCTTTCGTCCACAACATTATCAGCACCTGTGCCATCTATAAATATAGGCCAAGGATCACCACCAAGATTAAGTGTTGTAGATATTTCACAACTAGGTCTATCTTTATGTCGGTGTAGACAATCACCTTTTTTATAAGCTCTAGCGTAAGAATACGTTGGTATTAAATCTAATCCTGTATGTTGTTTCATAACTGGTAACATTTTAACCATTAAAGTATCCATAACAAAATCACCATAACATGAGTAGGTATTAGGTATTTGTTCATCGGCCCATGTTCCAAGTATCGGGGACTGTGAATTTATATTATGTTTATACATAAACTCTACAGCATCTCTTTTAAGTAAAAAATAATTAAATATAAAATTAGCTAAATCATAAGATACAGCGTTTTTTATTACTTGATATTTATTTGTTTGAAATGTCATGCAAAAACTTTAAAATCTTCCTGTAAAAAATTAAACGATACAGATATTCTTATATCATCACTTTCATTTGTTTCAACCCCATGCCATAACCATGCAGGAAACATTATTATTCTACCCTCTACTGGTTGTAAACGAACTTCTCTCCATAACTCAGGAGGAGGTGTTTGTTCTATTCTATTTGGCATTAACATATGAGACAATACTCTTGGATCATTAAATACTATATCTCCACTTTTTTTTGGAGCTTTAATATAATACACTCCACTAAAATGACTGTTCGGATGTATGTGCGGTCTGTTGTAACCACCTTTAGGGTTTATGTTTGCCCACATATTTCCCAGCATTGCTCTACCTTTTAAAAATTCTTCTTTATAAATTTCTTCTTGCATTTTAAATAATTCCCCAACTAATGGTTTAAATACAGGTATGGTGTGCATGTCAGTTTGACTATGCCAACCTTTCATATTAGTTCGTTTCATTCCTTTATCTTTATGAGCCCATTCTATAACTGCATTTTCAAAAAGACGATTATCTAAGTTAACGTCTTTTGCGTAAACAATAGTTGGAAAGTATTTAGCTTTAAACATTATTTAAATGGTGTTCCTCCAAACCACATAACTAAAGATTTTCTATTACCACGTATTACAGGTTTAACTCTATGTCTAATAAACGATGCAAAAAATACTATGTGTCCTTGTTTTATTTTTGCAACTTTACCTTCAGACATTAATTCTAAATCTCCACCTTCAAATTCATTTTCAGGAGATAATAAACAAGTCATAGATATTTTTCTTACCGGAGGTTCGTGTTGCATGTTTACATCATTATCTACATGCCAATCATAAAACCCTCCTTCAGGATATTCTGTGTATTGCCCCATTTCAGTTATAGTCATCCCATCAAAACCAAAATGATTGCCGTTAGTTTGTTTCATAATTTTTTCTATATCTTTGTACATGTCAGGCATTTTTTTAAATGGTATCCAACTAATATGTGAAGTTCTTGTTTTAGTATCAATTACTCCACCTTTAATACCTAAGCTGCTTCCAACTCCAGCATCATTTCTAGGCTCGCTTCTTCCAGCTTCAATAATCATTTTACATTGTTCGGGTGTAAAAATTGGTTGTGTTGTTTCAACTATAAAAGATTTCCATTTTGGTTCCGTTATCATATTAATATCCGTATTCTACCCATCCCGTTATTATATATTTATCATTCGATAGAGGTGGGTTGCCTCTATGAACATGTGTAAACTGTGAAGGCCAAACTAATAATGTATTTTTTTCTGGTTTAAACCTACACTTTTGATATAAAAATTCTGTTTCTCCACCTTCTGCTACATCGTTAAGATAAACACTAAAAGCTAATACTCTATTTCTAGCTTTCATCTCAGCGTTTTCACAATGCCACATATGATAACCTTCACCAACTTTAGTTTTTTGTATCTTAACTTCTAATATGTTGTGTGTAGCTAATTTTTTTAAATGAGAATATTTTTGAGTATATAATGGATACACATCTTTAAAAAACATATCTATAAAAGGTTTATTATTATAAGTTATAGCAGCATGAACTGAACCCATAATTGTACTTATAGCATGATCTGCAACAAATGTTTCATCTTCTACTCTTGGGTATACCGCTCCTTGTTTTTCACAATTATTAAAAAAAGTAAGATAACTATTTATTAATTCATCTGTCATAAAGTTTTTAAATATGCCTATGTGATTATCTATGTAATATTGTTTGTCCATTACGTAGCTCCTCTGTTTCTAATTGGGTCAAAGTTTACATCACAGTTTGCAGCTAGTGTTCGTCTAGTCTCTGTCGTTCCATTAAATGGATATACGCAGTGTCTCATATCATATGGAAAAATATAAAAGTCTCTAAGGTCCATTGGTGGCTGATAATCAATCTTTGCAAACTGACCATTAGCTGCACCTAATATTTGAAGTCGTCCATTTTGTTTAATTTCATTACTAGAATATTCTTTACCAAAAGTAGAAGGTAGTTTTAAAATCATTACAGAAGATAAACCTGTAAATAACATACCTCTATGTATGTGTGTAGGGTTGTATTCGTGTTGTTTCATTTCATTAACCCAAATAGAATTAAGATGTAAGTCATAATCCTTTATTTTATTAAATGATAAATAGTGTTTAAATACTTCAAAAAAATAATTTGTTACATCTCTTGGTAAAATATTATGATTTTTCATCTTAGTTTGATCTGCTCCATGATAAAATAATGAATGTTCATTTTCTATCTTACCTACTAACTGACCATTAGCAGGAAGTAGATTATGAAAATTAGATTCATAGATATGGTTAATAGAATTAAATATATCAAGAGGTACTTGATACTTTAAAACAGATTGACCTAAAAATATAAAATCAAACTTTAGGTTTTCCATGTTGGGTAATTTTATCTTGTTCTTTATAACTACTTTCTAATTCACCAGATTTTTTAATTCTTTGTAGTGATTGTAATTGACCCATTACATTAAATACTTCTGCCTCACTTGAATTTGCATTTAAACTTTTTGCTTTTTCATGGTACTGCAATCCATATGATTCTAATTGATGAACGTTGACATCTTTATCGTTAAATGATCCATCGTTAAATTCACCTTTTAATTTAGACCACATTTTAATTTCACGCATTCTATGTCTTGCAATTTTTTCCATAGAAGCTTTACCAAATATAGCTTCATCTAAATCTATTTGATATTTAGTTCTTTTGTATTCATCCTCTTCTTTTTCAACTTTATCTTCTAACCATTTAATCTTTGCTTCGTTTCTTCTATAGTCAAATGACAACGTCATTAAATTATCTAAGTAAGATGATTGTTCTCTTACACACTGCCAATATTTTGATGCTTTAGTTGGGTATCTATTGTCTTGTAATACAGAAAACCTTGCTTCTGTTTCTGTTCGAAACATTTGTTTCTTGGTCCATGTATCACGAAGCTCATCTACCATACCTTTAAAGTCAGATAGATCTTCTTGTGTTAATAGATTATTTAAATGTGGTTCTTCTTGTTGTATAACTTCTTTAACGTCTTTTTTCATAGCTTTATCCTTTATAGTTCTTTCTTATATATATTAATTAAAATATATTACAAGTCTTAACTGTCTGTAAATGTTTTAACTTGAGGTGCACCAGCACCATTCCATTCAAAAGTAGTGTTTTGTTGAGTCGAATAATAACCAGCAAATACTAAAGCAGCTGTATTTCCACCTGTTCGTGAAGCTCCTGCATTTCTTTTTTGTGAAGGTAAAGATGTTACGGTTGTCCAGTTAGTTCCATTCCAACTTTCTGTTGCTGAAGATGTTGGGTTAGGAGTTCCTCCTGCAGCTATTGCAGCTGTTGTTGTACCAGATAACATCAGACCTGATCTTGCTGTATTTAAATCTCCAGTTTCTGTCCATGCAGAACCATTCCAAAGTTCTGTTACGTCATAACTGGATCCGTTATTACCACCAGTAATTATTCCAGCCGTTGAAGTTCCAGAAGCACCACCTTCATTATCTTTTCTTCCAGTGGTTAATGTAGCAGGACTGTTAGACCAATTAGTTCCATTCCAAGTTTCAGTTTCATTCATACTAGATGTACCACCACCAGCCATAACTGCTGCTGAAGGTGTTCCAAAACCAAAACGTCCACCTTCTGAAAGATTTAAATTATTAACTGCAGTCCAATTTGTACCATTCCAATTTTCAGTTAAATTTTGATTTGATGCACCTGGATATACAACTCCACCCATAGCTAAAGCAGCTGTGCTAGTAGTAGCTGCAGATGAAAGTCTTTCTCTTGCAGTATTTAAATTATTAACTTCTGTCCAACTAGCCCCATCATATAGTTCAGTAGCATTAACAGAATTTGGTCCTGGTGTCGTAGCACCACCAAATGCAATTGCTGCAGTTTGTGATCCACCACCACCTAAAACATATCTTGCTGTATTTACATTTCCTCCAGTAGACCAAGCAGCCGAAGCTGTAAGTATTTTACCTTTTAAAACATTTGTTGTCGAGTTATACCAAACTTGTCCTTCAACAGGATTCGATGGGTCTGATGATAAGACCTCGATATTTGTTCCTCGTATTTCTTTGTATGTTGCCATAATTAATCCGTACTTATTGTTTTAACTACAGGAGCCCCTGCACCTGTCCATTCTTCTGTGTTAGTTTTATCACTACCACCACTTGCTAATGCAAGTGTTTGTGTTCCTGAGCCTGCTATATAAGCTCTAGCTGTACCCATATTTGTTGTTTCAGTCCAGTTTGTTCCATTCCATTCTTCCGTTTTATTTGTAGGAACTGTAGGGGGTGGGGCTGACGGATATGGTACTCCACCACCAAAAGCTATCGCTGAAGTATTAGATGCTCCAGCTCCACCTGCACCCACTCTTGCAGTATTTAAAACATTTACTTCTGTCCAATTAGTTCCATTCCATAGCTCTGTTTTATTTGTAACAGAGGGAGTAGTGCCTCCAAAAGCTAATGCTGAAGTTTGAATTCCAGCACTTCCTGGTGCATCTCTATTAGTATTTAAAGGGTTGACAGTAGTCCAATTCGTTCCATTCCAAGATTCTGTGGCTCCTGTAGTTGGAGTTCCACCATAAGCTAAAGCTGCTGTAATAATTCCAGTTCCACCTAAAAAATATCTTGCTGTGTTTAAATTATTAACCGCTGTCCAGTTAGTTCCATTCCATGATTCTGTTGAAGCAGAATCTGGTGTACCTCCACCAAAAGCTAATGCTGAAGTATTAGATGCTCCTGCACCTGCTATTCCTCTTCTAGCAGTATTTAAATCATTTTTTTCTGTCCAACTAGTTCCATTATACGATTCTGTTTCATCTTTATTAGGTGGTCCTCCACCAAAGACTAACGTTGATGTTTGAGTCCCTGCTCCTGCAGCTTGATCTCTAAATTGATTTAAAGCACCACCAGTAGCCCAAGCTCCTGCACTTGTTGTGGCTTCCATTTTTATAGTATTTGAAGTAGAATTATACCACACCTCTCCCGTATTCGGATAAGTAGGATCCGTAGAGTAGGTTTGTATTTTACTACCATGTGTGCCTAAGTACGTAGCCATTTAATTTTATTCCTCTAATATTATGTCAGCAGGTCGTTCAACATTTTTGAAACCTTCAGTCGGTGCTTTTTGATCAGCCGGTAAAGCGTCCCACTCAGCTTGCGCTGCTTGAACTTCTGCATCAACAATCGCCTGTGCCTCGTCTTTTGTTTTTAAAGCACCTGCAACTTTAGCAATCCAAAGATTACCATGTTTATTGTATGCAGGAACTTGCCAAACATTTCCAGGATAGCCTACAAACGTGATTCTTTGAGATTCAACGTGATCGATGAAACCCTTTCCCCAGTTTTCTGCTACACAGTATTGATATGTTTTTGCCATAGTTTTCTCCTTTTATTAATCTGTTAATACCTTAGTTACGGTAGAACTTCCACTCCATTCTTCTGCAACTGTGCTTGCTGGATCTGCACCACCAGATACAGCAGATGAAGTAGTTCCAGAACCAGTAAGATCACCTCTTGCTGTATTTAAATTTGCAATTTCTGTCCAACTAGCACCATTCCATTCTTCTGTATTTGCAGTAGCTGCACCAGGAGCTGCACCTCCAATTTTTAATCCTGAAGTACTGGAATTATAACCAGCTGCTGCTGCAGATTTTATACCTGTATTTAAATTGCTAACTTCAGTCCAGTTTGTTCCATTAAAAAGTTCTGTTACTGTTGCATCGGGAGTATCATCTCCTCCAAAAGTTAATGCAGCTGTTGCTATTCCAAACATAGCATTTTGATATCTTGAAGCATTTAAATCTCCAGTTTCTGACCAATTAGTTCCATTCCAAGATTCTGTAATTGCATATGTTGGTGGACCTAATCCTCCGGCAATTATACCTGAAGTGCTGTCAGCTCCTGCTCCTGGCATTAATCTTCTTGCACTAGTAAAAGTATTAACTTCTGTCCAATTAGTTCCATTCCAAAGTTCTGTACTACTAACAACAGGTCCTGGATATGTATTACCACCTGCTGCTATAGCAGAAGTACTTGTTCCAAATCCTGCAAATTGATTTCTAGCTACATCTAAATTATTAACTTCAGTCCAATTACTTCCATTCCAAAGTTCTGTGTTTGCTGTATAACTAGAGGATGGTCCTACTGCTCCACCAAAAACTATAGAAGCTGTACCAGTTGCACCTGCGGCTGCAGCTGCATATCTAGCAGTGTTCATAGCAGTAATTGTAGCCCAAGCACCGATTGGTTGATTTGGACCTGTCCATGCTTCAGTGGCATTTGATTGCGGAGGTGCTTCTCCACCAAAAGCTAAAGCTGCTGTATTTGTTGCACCATCGCCACCTAAATTATTTCTAGCTGTTGCTAAATCTGCGTCTTCACTCCAATTCGTTCCATTCCAAATTTCTGTATTTCCTACTCTAGCAGTTCCATTATAACCACCAAACGCTAAAGCTGCAGTGTTAGGTCCTGCTCCTCCTACACTACTTCTAGCTGTATTCATATCATTTACATTTGTCCAATTAGTTCCATTCCAAATTTCAGTAGCTGCAGTGACTGGTGGTGTGTTTCCAGCATAAGCTAAAGCAGCTGTTTGAGTACCAGTTCCTCTTGCTTGTGATCTAGCTGTATTTAAAGAATTTACTGCAGTCCAATTAGATCCATTCCAAGATTCTACTGCATTAGAGGGCGAAGGTGCATCACCGCCAATTACTAAAGCAGAAGTATTATCAGCGCCTGCTCCTCCTGCATAAGATCTAGAAGTATTCATAACGTTTACTGCAGTCCAATTTGTACCATTCCATGATTCTGTATCTGTAGAACCTGGAGAAGGAACTTTATTTCCACCATATCCTAAAGCTGATGTTGATATTCCGTTTCCTCCCATTGCATATCTAGCAGTGTTTAAATTATTTACTTCAGTCCATGCTCCATTATAAAGTTCTGTATTTGCATAAAGTGTTGCTCCAACTTGTCCTCCAAAAGCTACCGAAGATGATATAATTCCTGCACCTGTTATATTACTTCTAGCTTGGTTTAAAGTTCCAGCACTAGCCCATGAACCAGATGTTGTTATAGCGGGGTATTGATATTTGAAATCTTTGTTAGTGCTATCATACCATAGCTCACCTTCAACGACACCAGGATTATTACCTGCGTAGTTGGTAACTGCTGTCCCAACTGTCTCTTTATAGGTAGCCATGATTATTTAGCCTTTAACAACCAACCCTGAGTTCCGTCTGTGTAGACTAAAGTGTTTGCGGCTCTTTCTACTGAAACTGTAAGATCTGCTGTAGCCCCATTAATTTTTTCACTATTTCTTCCAATAGTTAAAGGGTAAGTGTCAAAAGTACCTGCATAGTCTATAAACGAAACTTCATCGCCGATTGTTGGTGATGATGGTAGAGTTAAAGTAAACGAACCACTAGTTGTATTACAAAATACACCTTGTCCAGCTGCTGCTGTAAAGTTTCCTGTTTTAACAGCTTGCCATGAGGTTCCACCTGCTTCTAGTTCTTCCCAAGACAATACTCCACCTGTTGTTGATTTTAAAACGTAACCGTTTCCTCCAGCTACCGCTGCGGGCCATGTTAAAGTATAAGACCCACTAACTGTTGCAGCCGACTTCTGACCTATATATGCACTATCATCACTAT
>WLWE01001303.1_pt1 | contig 18799 bp, 18 predicted proteins | sample 6718301 | NCBI WGS metagenome assembly WLWE01 (sample SAMN12718691, study PRJNA515312) | sponge metagenome | isolation source: marine sponge | host: Mycale hentscheli | place: New Zealand: South Island, Marlborough, Capsize Point | collected 2003-05-01 | reverse complement strand
TCAGCGCTTCCTGCGCCTACAAGGGTGTGAATCTCATCAATAAATAAAATTACATTAGGGATTTCTTGAAGCTCTTTTATTACATTCTTAAGCCTTTCTTCAAATTGACCTCGGTATTTTGTGCCTGCGATCATAGAGGCTAAATCTAAACCGCAAATCTTATGACCGAGCAGATGGTCAGCGCAATCTCCAGTTATAATTTTACGAGCCAGCCCTTCCACGAGAGCCGTCTTTCCGATGCCGGGTTCTCCTAGAAGAATTGGGTTATTCTTACTTCTTCGGCATAAAATTTCAGTAAGCTCAGTGAGGGTTTCGTCTCTACATATAACCTCATTAAATTTTCCTTTCTGTGCAAGCTGATTATAATCAATAGAAAAAGATTTTAAGGCGCTTGTTGTTTTTACTTCCTTAGGTTCTTCAGTTAATGAAAAAGGGGGAGCTTCTTCACTTGATGGGAGATTAGAACTACTTAAAAGCTGTGAACGCAAAGAAGCCACAAGAGACTTGGGTTTGATATCGCTTTTTTCGAATAACTCCTTTATGGGTGGAGAGTTGAATTTTATAATAGCCAGTAAAATATGCTCTGTTCCTACGTAAGGTTGTCGCAGGTCAGTTGCGCATCGATGAGCTAGCTCTAATATCATTTTAACTTCTGCCGCAAACTGGGGGTTGTTTTTTTGAGCCCTACCTTTTTTAATCGAGGCTGCTATAAAATCACGAAATCCCTCGATGTCATACCCGCTTAAATTAAAAGACTCTCGAAGTAATCCTCTTCCTTGGGCCAGAAGCCCTAATAATAAATGTTCGAGCTTAATTACCTTAACTTTATATTCTAAGGCGATTTCGCGAGATTTCTTAATAGCTTCTTGAGCTCGAGGAGTAAAATTGGGGATAGAGTCCATCATTTTTTATTACACTTTTAACTTTTGAGGTCACTTAATTTCATGTAGATTTTTTCATCGATAACTTCAAATCGATTGCAGAATAAAATATTATCCCCTTTGCTTCCATAGCATACTATAATGCTGTCTTTTTTGGGGCCTTTGGGGTTCTTACTGTTAAATTCGCTAAGGACATTATATGCCCTCCAGTTTCCGTATTGATCGCGAGACCTTCTATCCATCAGCATTACAGGGTATTCTCCTACCTCATCACGTATTATAAATTTTAAATAATTATTGCCTCGCTGACTGGTGCCTTTAAAGTAGTCGGCCACTACGCCGATAAAGCGACCGTGATGATCAGGCTCTAGATTTTGGAAATCATTGGCGTCCCCTAGCCGATCTCCATTCTCTGAAAAAACTTCCTTTAATGGTATGGTGGGGCTATAGCCTAGAAGCTTGTTTTCAAAATACCAATTGGCGAATTTTTCGTATTTTTTATTTCTGTCATAAATTTCTTTGTATGGAATATATTTCTTCTTGAAGGTTTCAAAGCGACTATCTTTCATTATTGGCTTAGAGTCGTCTCCTATTATGTTATCAGTACGAACCGCCTGTATTGTATTGAGAACATCCCAGTCATACTTAGAACCTAAGGCTTGAAAATTACGCTTTTCTCTATCGGTTAAAATATTAAAAGCTTGCGCCTCAAGAACCAAGCGTGCTCGCCTAGTCTTGTATTCAGATAAGGAACCCGCTTGGATTAAAGCTGATAAAATACCGATATTTAGCCCAGCTTCTTTTGCCGAAAGAAAAACGTCGTATTTATTTGGGTTTTCGCTATCTCTGAAATCTCTTAAGGACTGTAATGATTTTTCGCTCACCCCTTTGATACTATTTAACCCAAACCTTATATCTTTACCCTCTATTGAAAAATCCATTTCTGATCGCGCTAAATCAGGCGGTAATAGATCTATATTAAAATGGGATAACTCCTGACATATTTTGGCGATTTCCTCATGAGGTGAGGGTTCGTATTTAGACATACGAAGTAAAGCAATAAAGAATTCTTGAGGGTGCTTGAACTTAAGATAAGCTGTCCATGCCGCTAGATTTGCGTAAGCAAGACTGTGTGATTTATTAAAGCTATAATTAGCACTATCTTCGGCGACCTTCCAAAGTATGTCTCCTACTTGGGTATCCAAATTATTTTCAGAAATTTTATCTTGAATTCTCTTTTTCCATGCAGGCATTTGATCTATTTTCTTTTTGCCTACAATCCGTCGTAACTGCTCCGCCTCATCTAGAGTGAACCCTACTTTTACAGCCATCTTCATAAGCTGTTCTTGGTATAAAGGAATGCCTCCTGTATACCCTAGGACTTCGTCAAAAAGAGAGTGTTGACTTTGAAAATCTCCAGTAGTTACATAAGTGAAGTATTGATCTAGGAATTCCAAAGCGCCCGGGCGAGCTAAGGCTACTACAGCGCTCAACTCTTCGAGGCTACGTGGGGCAACTTTACGGCATACATTAAAATTAGTATGAGCCTCAATTTGAAATAAGCCTTGAGGATGCCTTAAGTCTTTAAAGTTTTCATAAATAAAAGAATCATTTGGGTCAACGTCATTTATGTTTAAATTTAACTGACTGCATACATCGTAGATAACACTAAGGGTGCGTAAGCCTAAAATATCAAATTTAACCATTAACTCAGCTACCCAATTCATGTCATAGCCCGTTACTAAAGCCCCGTCATTGGTTAGCTGAACAGGGCAAATACTTTCAAGCTCTTGATAAGATATGGCTATACCGGAAGGGTGAACTCCAGTGTTTTTATTTAAACCTTCTAAGCGTCTCGCGATAGTAAAAACTTCCTCGTTCTTCACACACCAATCGGCAAACTCCTCACTCTCAACAACGGCTTCGGACAGAGGGGCTACTTTACCGAATTTTTTCGGAATTGTGTCGCTGACTTGGTTTACTAAAGATTCGCTATGGTTTGCTACAATCTTACCGCATTCCTTGATGCAAAGTTTACCGCTTAAAGTGTTTAGGGTTAGGATTTTAGCAGTACGACCGGGATATCTATCTTCAATATACTTAATAACTTCATGACGCCTTTCATAAGAAATATCATTATCTACATCTGCCAATAGGCTTCCATCCAAATAGGTTACGCCCCCTGTCTCTGTTTTTTTCGCCCGGCTTTTGCTCACGAACCTCTCGAAAAAGAGATCATACTTAACGGGGTCTACTTTCGTAACGTCAATAAGAAAGAGAACAAGAGACCCAGCGGCAGAACCACGACCCGGGCCGGTAGGGATATCGTTAACATGACAAAAATTAATGATATCCCAGTTAAGTAAAATATAATCGACAAAACCAAGATCACTAAGGACATCCAGTTCCATTCGTAGTCTATCACGGTAGACCTGCGCATTATCGACTTCATCTAGCCCTTTATCTTTAAGGTTTTTTTCACAAAGTTTAGATAAAAATTCTGCATTAGAAATGTCGTTATTGATATTTAAATCTTTATAGTACCTGCTTTCAATTTCAATCTCAGGTAATCTTACTCCGGGCGGAGAGACATTTTTATACCTAGTAAAGTCTGCAATAAATTCATCTATCATACCTCAATATTCCAAATTAGTTTTTTAAACACTTCGTAATTTTTTTCAATATCATACAGGGCGTCGTGCAATTTCTTTTCGTTAAACTTGATATCGTACTGCTTGCATAAATCGATAAGTCGGTTGCGACCTTTAGCTTTTCTGAGGGAAAGCATTTTATACTGCCAGTGTAAAAAGTCGTCTCCTTTTTGGAGCTGAATATCATTATTGATCGCTCGGGATAGGCATAAAGTATCTATAAGTTTAGGAAGATAACTATAATCAGGCTGTTTGCCTAAAAGCCTTCGAGCGATTCCATGCATATATACATCAAATCCTAAAATGTTATGGCCTACCTTGAGATAAGAATCATTATATAGATACTCCTCGAAATGCCGTAAAGGCTTCTCTGGGTCAACGGCTTTATCTTCATATTTTTTTTGTGTCCATCCTGTTACTTTTGCAGCCCCTTCGGATACATTAATGTCATCCCACTTAAGCCAATAGTCAGCCTTATCTGTCACTTTCTGGTTCTCAATAGTAAGAAAGGCCAACTGCCACGGCTTGTTGCGCAGTGAACCTAAATTTAAACCACAAGTCTCGAAATCAAATAAAACATATTTTTGATTTGGATTAAATCTTAATAAATCGCTCATACTATTAAATATTTGGTCCTTGCAAAAGCGCTAAGGTCTTTTCCTCCTGCATAACTTATTGCACTTTTTAGGTCTTCAGAGATTTCTATTAACTTGTCTTCCATAGTCAGACCGCATGTAGGGACATGATTAAGTTTGCCCTCAATGTGGCTCCGCGTTTTTTTATTTTCAAAACTGGCAGAGCCAAAATAAGCGTGGTGAATAATTCCGTTAATGCTAATAGCCACGGCGGGGCTATCAGAGCAACCAGCAAATAGGCCGCCTGCCATAATCATGTCGGCTCCCGCAACTAAAGCTTTTCCTATATCCCCATTACATGTAATCCCTCCATCGGCAATAATAGGTACACGATTATTTGTAGCAAACGCCGACTGAGAAGAGTAGGTGTTGCCGCACTTAAGGACTGATGTAAACATTGGCATTGTGAATCCAGTCTTATCTTTAGTGGTGCATGGACTTCCTTGCCCTATTCCCACTTTTACGGCGTCAGCACCCCATGAAGATAAAGCCGCAACCCCTTCGGGATTGCATACATTCCCCGCAATAATAAATACCTCAGACCCTAATGTTTTTCTAATGTGAGAAAGCATTTCTTGCATTAGGCGAGAATATCCATGAGCGATGTCCACTGTGATAAAATCTATTCGAGAGCCCCAAGATTTGAAATTATTAATTAACTCTATATCTGCAGGCTTTACCCCAAGGCTTATAGATATAGACTTCCAGTTCTCCCTATTGGCTTTGTCGACAAATTTAGGTATGTCTATATCAAAACGATGCATTACGTAAAAATAATCATTCTCGCTCAACCAATGGCAATGAGGCTCATTGATAACAGACTTCATGTTGGAAGGTACCACAGGCAGCTTGAAAGAGTGCTTTCCAAGGCGTGTTTCGGTTGAGCATTCAGACCGAGAAGTGCAAGTCCCAAATTCCGGAACCAAGCATACGTCAGAGTATTTAAGAGCTTTCATTTTCTAGGTAACTTTCAAAGCAGAATTCAGGACTTCCGCAATGATCTAAATTAGGCATGTCTAAAGTTTTAGCCTTGGTTGAAAATCCACGGCTACAAATACATTTGTAAGTTTGATACGCTTCAAAGTCGGCGCGGTTTTCGTAATAAATACTTTTAGTCTCAATGATAGGGAAAGAGTCCCCCGCGTAATTATAGACAATATCTTTTAGCACTAAGTCAAACGGAAGAGAATTGTTCTCAATAAAAAATGTGGGAGTAAAAAAAGAATGATCTAATAAGCATGGCTCCTTATAAGAAAAGGTGTTTTCAAATAAAAAAGAGTCATAGAAAGGGATAGCAATTTTTAAAGATGTCTCATTATATAATGACTTTAAAGTTTTAGGGTCTATGCGGCCATGACCTTTTGTTTGGGCCGCGCTATATATACGGTTCAGTAAAGTGCATCCTTCGGCATTAAGGGCAAATACAATAATTTTATGTGTGGCCGTGGTAGAGTTCTTCTTTAGCTCTGTTGTCATGTCATCACACATTGTAAGCCGCAATCCAAAGCACAAGTCTATATCTAGCGCCTTGGACTGTTTGTGAGCCTCTAGAAAACCAATCAAAGAGTCTTCTACTAAAAAAACGCGATCAAGCTCGTTCTTGTGGGCTATGTCAAAAATACTAGAAGACCCTTCCTCAAGCTCTTCCCTGACATCATTCTGAGCGCTTGCACTTCCGTTACGAGCACCTATGCTCGCAGGGGCTAAAGTCAGAATACTTTTTCCTACGCTATAATGTGATTTAAACAAAGGTAACATTATTTATATGTTACCATAAAAAGAAAATAAAGTCAAGCAAATATTATACTTGGGATGTAGGTATATTGTCTAAAGGGTGTCCAAGAGGAGACATTTGTAAACGCTTCCATGAAGAACCATCCAAGCACTCAACAAACTCAATAGAAACTTCGTCTTTAATTGAATGATTTACAGTCGCTTTAAACATTTCCGAAGCAGTGCTCGCATTCAACGCTGTATAGTAACGTATGTGCGGTGTGTTTTGAGAGTCTTTGTATTGGAATTTGTATTTCATTAGTTAGTTTTTATATATTGGCCGTCAGTAAGACCGCCTTGGTTGAAGTTGAGATCTAAGCCTACTTTTCGGGCGGCATTAAATAAAAGATCTAAATAATATTGAGGGCTCCCTTCGTCTTTGGCATGATACTCATCACTAAAAACGACTCCATTTTTATTTTTAATATGAGCTCGGTTATTGTCTCGATGATATTTCTTTAAGTTGTCTTCAGATAAGTAACCGGTGCCTTGAAAGGCGTTACCTAAAAACTCTTTAAAAGACTTAGCAAACGTACGACCTCGGTCTACTTGAAATAAAACACCCCTATAAATGCCTTTATGGTTTCCTAGCTTGCCTTTTAAAGCTCCCAGATCAGTAAGATAATGGTCCTCAGGTTTACGATTAAAGTTAGGTAAATGATAGGCGGGCTGAGCTTCGTCTTGAAACGCTACCGCTAAAACATTATTTTTTTGAGCAGCTTCGGTAAAAAATCGTAAAGTTCGCTCTCCGGAATTACTGATAATAGTAACACGACGATCATACAGACTTAAATCATTATTATAATAAGGCAAAAGAGCTTCCTTTAGGATAGAGTCTTTCATGATCTCTAATTGCTTGCGGGTGTTTAAAATACTACCACTCCCATCAACGTGCATCATAATATGCAGAGCGCCATCTTTAGGTAGGTGGTCATAACTGCGCCCGTTTCCGCTCCCTCCCGTGCCTCCGACTCCTTTACCTATACCTAGGCCTAACTTTTCGGTCACATAGCCTTGTGTGAGACCTGCGGCGCCCCCTGCGCCCGCACCCCCAACAAGCCCTCCAACGCCAGCGGCTTGAGCGGGTTCGCCATAAAGAGTTTTTGCTCCATCACCTACGCCTCCAAGAGTAGGTACGACCTCTCCATTGAGAACACCCTCTCCTATTCCTGCACCAAGACCAGCTCCTCCCCCGGCTCCAGCACCAAGGGCGGAAGACCCTATACCGGCCCCAACACCACGAGTAGGAAAATTATATGCGTATAACTGACCACTTTTTCCTATTCCGTACTCTTTTGTTGAATTTAGAGAGTTATCAGTAAATGAGTTGGGGTCGCCTAACTCTAGGTCATCGCCATCAGACGGAGATAATCGTGAGAAGTCAACTCCTCCATCTTCGGTATGAAGGCCTACTTTTTCTTTGTCTTTTTGATTGTGTTTGACGCGCGGCTTCCCGTAAGCATCAATAGTGTCTAGTTCAGTTAAGCGACGATCCAAGAGTCCAAAATCTACATCCTCGTCATTTCGGTAATTATGCCGTGCGCTCTTTGGCTTGGTAGTGAAACCGTCAGAGAATAGCGTTCGATCAACGCTATAAGCCCCATCATCACGAGTAAATAAATCCCTAGAATGAGTGTCAACCATAGTAATGGTATCACGATCCGTGTGAAAAATTCTTTCATTATTAATTTTTTCATTGATAAGCCTATCATGATACACTTGTGGGGCGTTTTCGGCGCCCGCATCCACTAAAGAGTGTGATGGAATTATGGTGATTTGAGGCGTTGAAGTGGGGGTAGTATAAATAATATGATCTTCCTTATCTTGGTTTAGCTCAGTTACTACAGCTCTGGTATTAGCAAGCGAATCATCCCCTAATTGGATATCCCCTTCTTTTTTAACGTTTAATAAAGTAAACACTATAAAAAACGCACCAATTAGATAACCGGCAATTAAATTAAAAAGAGAATATTTTTTTAGACGTTTTGTTTTCATAATATATTTTTACTAGAGTTATTGTCACAAGAATATATACACTCTAAAACCTTACTGTCCATTTTTTCCGGAAAAGTTTTTAAACGACTGATGGAAAACCATCCAAATTCTGTATGCTCATAATTCAGAACTGGAAATAATAGCTGTGGAGCATCGTATCTGTAGATAGTTAAAGTGCAGTCAGGGTTACGAATTGTGGAGGCGTACTTAAGATCCTCCAGTTCCACGGTTATTTGGGCTTCTTCCTGAAGCTCTCTTTTGGCGGCGTGAGCTATTGATAAGTCTTCTTTATCCACAGCGCCAGTAAAAATAGACCAATACCCTCCAAAGGGTACTGGTTTGCCTTGGTAGGTTTCTATCCTTTTAGCTAGCAAGACTGAATTTTCATGCAACACCATAACACCAGCGGCAATCATAAGTCAAAGGGATCGTTAGTCATAGAGGGAGTAATATCAGGGCGATGACGAGAGCAGCCCTCGTATTTTAATAACTCAATAGTATCCCCCTCTTCTTGAAGGGGTACGAGTAGTGACTCGTCTTCTTCAAAAACAGTTTTTTTGATCACTCCTTCCGAGTTTTTAAGAGCATAGTAGTTGAAGGGGAACTTGTAGGTACAATGCCACATAGGGTTTCCATCTTTTTTTAAGTGGCCCGGATATTTGGCGAAACCGCACATTAAACGGTCACAAAAACCCGCGTTCTTATCAGGAAAACCACGATCAAAAGCGAAGTCTTCATAAGCTGATTCTTTATTAAATTCATCGAGATATGTTTGCCATTCGCTAAGTTGATGCTCAAAACCATTTAGTTCGGACTCGGAAAGAGGGGCCATTTTTAAAACTCCCTCTCCGTCTTCTCCTAGTAAATTACTATTAAGATCAAATTTTAAAAACAAAAACTCAGACTGGCGCAAGGAATATTCAGGGTACAAGTGTTTAACCGCCAAGCTGTACATTAAATCTTGCATATTATCGGTAGCTTCTTTACCCTCAAAGACAGCCTTACTTGTTTTAAAGTCCCGAATTATGGCGGCTTTTTGCTTCTTATATAAAAATAGTTTATCTATAAACCCATTGATTCGGTAGCGTTTTGATCCATCATCTATGCAAATATCAAATTTTTTCTCAGAAAAAGAATGTGTTGGTTTGGCAAGATCCTCTCCGAAGTAATCGTACATCAAGCCATTAACAGTCATAAAGTTGATGAAATCTAAATTTTCTTGATCGGCTACGCCTAAAGATTTTGCAAGGGTTTTAACTAGACGACCAACAGAAGGAACAGCAAACAAATCATGAGCATCCAGTATGGTTTTATAGTAGTCTTTGCGGCCTTTTTTTGCTAGAACTTCCAATACAGCATGGCAAACGGTACCGCGTGAGGAGCCGTCGTTCCCTTTATCGGGCAGACGTAATTTATATTTACAATAGTAAAGCCACGAGCAAGACTGCGCGGTTTTAATGCGACTTGCAGATAGTTTTGTTTGGGGTTCACTCGACATAAGATCGCAAAAGTTTTAGATTTTTTAAATGCGATGCGGGTAACTCATTAGCTTTACCCATTTTTTGAGCAAAACTCAAAATTTCTGACCCTCGCTTCACATAATCTCCGTTACATTTTTCAGACCATTCTTCAAAATCTAGAGAGTTCATTTCTCCGAAATCATTTTTGACAGGAAGGCATATTGATAATTGAGAGAAATCGAAATGGGTTAAGAGTTTCAAATAGTTTTTAACCGAAGCTCTAGCTCCGCGATTTGTGCTTTTATTGTTATCGTTATTAAATGAAATAATAATTCTGTTAACATCTAGACCAGTAAGATGGCATAGCAACTTTGGGGATATGTCTAAGCCGAAAGATACTAAGACGTTATGGTATTCATGTTGGTATAAATTTAGAAGATCCCCAATACTTTCAACCAGAATGACTGATTGCTTTTCTTTAATTGCTTCTCGACAAAGCTTAGAGGCGTAATAAGGATAAAGCCACTTGCTTTTACGACCAAGATGTTTCCATTTAGGAATGTTTTCTTTGTTAGTCATGTCCCTCCCAGAGAAACCATGAATTTGATTATGCTCATTATAGATAGGAAAGACAAAACGGCGCAACATTTTGCCTTTAGTAGCATAACCGACTTTTAGCTCTTTAAGGTGACAGGTTTCTATACCCCTGTCATTGTAAAACTGATAATGAGGCAATAACTCATCAAGTAAAGACTCTTCATAGACACGATCCATAGTTAGGCGGTCAGCTTGAGTAGCGACACGGGTAGAAGGATTATAGTCATATTTAAGATATTTTTCTATAGATTTATTATCTTTGCCGAAATGAGCTTCTAGTAATTTTGCAAAAGGTAAGGGGGGAGTATTTTCTACAAAGTCACGCCATACTCCACTATTTTTCCATATTTGAAGGGCGGTTTGATTGTCTCCTTGGCGAAAGACTGCTTGACTATGCCAGTATTGACCACGGTCCACCAGTGAATATCCCAGCTCTTCAAGGATCGACTTCAACTGCTCGGGAGGGATATTAGATGAAGTCTCCATCTTGATCGGGTGCTATACCTTGTGTTCGCATTTGATCGGCGAGATCACGCAAGTCTCCTACTTCCTCTACGCCAAAATTATCTATCCTTAGTAAGAGCGCATTCGCCTCTGAGCGATTATTGCCCACAGCGCCTCCATCGTCGTCGAGAGAAGGTATCAAGACAGGCTCTGTAGCCCTATTTTTATCTTCACCTAAATGGCGATTCTTAACACACTTAAGTCGATGAGTCGCGCGGCCATAACAAGCGGGCTCAACTTGAAGTTCTTGAGGTAGCCTAGGGCGCAAAATAAATAAATGAGAACAAAATGAATTAATCTTGTCAGAACCAGCTATGATGCTATCGTCTTCAATTATGGCATCAGGGCCTCGGTTTCCCACGATGCCAGTACGGTTACTTTGTACGCTAGTTAGCATGCCAATCATAGGTCGGTTATTAAAAGTAACTTCTTTTTTTACAAACTGTTTAAATTTATCGACCATCTCTCCAATTAAATCCCATGAAGATTTATTAGCATTGCTCATCTCGTTAGTCGTTTTGATATAATCGAAGCTTAATATCATAGGATTACCTCGACCTACTTGAGAGTAATAAAAGCGACGAGCTACTTGAATCATTTCGTTTACGGTCAAGCCTGCCACATCGAAATAATTAAAATTCAAACCCGCTTTCATTTTTTTAACCGCCTCATAGACTTTAGTGCGCGTTTCTTCTGCTGAGAACTCTTTAAGGGTAGATGGATCTACATAGCTGGAGTTGCGCCACTTACCTGTTTCTATGAGATACATAGGTACTCCTGACAAAGCTGAAGCTTGGCGCATTTGCAGTTCTAGCTCAGTCATTTCTCCGTTATCAAAATGAAGAATAGGAACATTATTGTTAGAAGCAGATATCTTGGTCACAAAATCTAAGCAAAAAGTGGTTTTTCCTACGCCTGTACGAGCACAAATTACCGAAATGTTTCCCGGCCTAAGAAGGGAGCCATACATACGATTAAGGTAGGGCATGTGAGGGGTCATCATCCCTTGGTCTCGGGGGTTATCCGCTAAGTCTTCAAGAACCTCTTCAATATCATCATAGATATTTTTCGGGCGCATATTCTCTTGAGAATAAAAATCAATCTTTTCATTGTATAGCTTGTCTGCCATACGAATCAAATCGGGAACTGAAGCCCCGCTAGTTTTTTTTAATTTATCCTGTATTAAACCGCACTGCTCAGAGATGTCTCTTCTAACTGAATATGTTTTTAATTCGGTAGCTACAGAAAGCACTGACTCCTCAGAGGTTTTTTTGAGCAATAAACTTCGAATGTAATCCCCTATATCGATATTATCCACAAAAGAAACGCTTGCCGCTTTAAGTCTTTCGATTAATATAACTTCATCCAAGACTTCTCCTGCCCCGCTTTCGTGTGAGCGCTTGATCATTTTATAAATGGTCTGATGGACATAGCTACCGTGAGCGGTATAAAAGTCGTCTTCGCTAATCAAAGATGAGATAGAAGTAAAGCTGTCTGGGTACTTAATTAATGCGGAAAGTAACTGTTTTTCAAGTTCTGGTGAATTTAACATGCAAGAGAATGGTAACACATAATCTTTAATGTGTCAAGTAAAATGTAAATTAAGCGGGGTCTTGACCATTAAAGTGGTCAGCTTCCTCGGAGTCAACAAGATATTGTTCCAAAGCTTTACGTAAGCCCATTTCAATAATTTGGTTGTCCGCTTTTGTATAGACTGTAGGCTCTCCTCTTTGGTTGACAAACCCAAGAACAAAACCCCGGTTCCCTTCTGTAGAACCAGATAATTCAAAAATTTTAGTGAGAAACTCTTCTGGCAACTTAAAGTCAGCTAACGGAAGATCGTCAAAAGGGTCATCTTTCATTACTTATAATTACACCTATTAAAGGTATACGCCACACTTTTCGAAAGTTTTTTTTGTAACTTTATCTCCATCAAAGATCTCAACCAACTTAATGTCATTAAGTTCACAAAAGTCAATTTTTTGTTGGTCTCTTCGGAGTTGTTTCACAAAATTAGACTTACGACCGTGAAAGAATCGTACAAATTTAGTATGTTGGGCGCCATGAACCTCTACAGCGGTACGTTTGTTGGCGTTATAAAAATCAAACTTTAAGCGAGTTCCGGCCACAGGAAACTCTTCAAACACGACATGGGATTGCCAATATTCTTTTAAGAATTGTTTTGTATTGAATTGGATTTTGCTTCGACTTTTATCATCCCACTTAATTAAATACTTTCGTATATTTTTAACCCGTTTGTCTGATCCCGTCAGGGTTTTAAACTTCATTGGCAAATTATATCTTTAAAATATTTAATTAAAAATTTACTAAGAGAGGAGTCTTCTTCGAGAAGCTTACTAAGCTTGGCTTCTCCTTGTATTTTTTCGGGAAACTCCAGCCCGTTTTCTTCCATAAGCTCCAGAAAGCTATCATCTGCGGTTATCCATGCGCCTCTCTTGTGAACGAATTCCCATCCATACAGCATGTCTATTAACTCTTTCTCCACCCATATAGAGGTTCCATTAGTGCGACCATACCGAATGGGGTATTGCAAGGTATAATTTGTTTTTTCATTTGGGGATTTTTTAACTGTCATTTTTGCGTTATGACCTAAGATCCTGTTCTTGTCTTTGTCTATCGGCTGAGTAGGCGTCTCTAATATTAGATCTTTCTTAAACCGAGGCTCGAATTCTAAAATATAATTAGCAAAATGAAGCAGCGCATTGCCTCCAGTAGCAGTGGTTTGTCTAACTGGAGCCTTGCTATAAGGATCAAGCTTTATGTCAGCTCTGACCTGAGAAATAAAAATAGCCATGTGCCCTCGTTTAGCTAAAGCTATACTCATTTTTTGCATGAATTTAGCCCCCAAAAGAGCTCCTCCAGCTACTTTATGGGCATCATCGAAGTTCTTTTTTAGATCGTCTTTCATTATTAAGCCGTCAAGCGAATCTAACACGAAGCAATAACGGGTCTTGTTATTTTTATCCCCAATCAATAACCTCATTAAATCTAGCACAGTCTCGTAGATATTACTTTCGAACACAAAGCAGCTACCATCTTCCCATTCCTCTTCACTAAAAGAAAAAGAGACGCCGCTACGCTCTCTCATTTCGGCGGACAAACGGCCTTCGGCTTTAATATAAATACCTCTAGAGTTGGGCTCCTTTAAGAAGTTTTTCATTACTTCCAGCGCCGCAGAAGTTTTGCCTCCTTCGTTCATCCCTGTGAACCTATGCAATCCCGGTCCGAGGCCTCCATTCATTTCGAAATCTACTGTCAAGCTCCCGCTCGACACTTTATAGTCGATATCTTCTTCGTAGTTATAGTGGTCTTCTTTATTCTCTTTAAGGAAAGATTTAAGCGTTTCGTTTGCAGTGCTCATTCGTAGTAGTCCCAAATGGTTTTTGGGGGTTTTGTGGGTTTAGATGTGGTAGTTTCGATATACTTATACTGAAAAGGAGTATAGTCATCAGAGGCCGAAAAATCAAGGTATTTTTTCTTGATAGTCTCTTCACCATTACCTAAGAATAAGAGTATGTCGTCACGGGGCTCCCCAAAATCAACATGGCGCCAGAAATCTATATTGGGGTATTTTTTAAATAAACGACGTAAAATCTTATGCTGCTTTGCGAAGCAAAATTTATTATGCAAGCATTTGGGGGTGATTAATTTTTTAAGAATTTTATTGGCATGACCCCCAAAAATAAAACAGGCGGAAAACTTTTTCACTAAATCAGAATCTAGGGGCTCGTTATTCTCAGTGCGAGAGTACCCGCCTTTCCATTTGCCTGATTTTAGGTTACGGTGCCAAGCGCTTAAAGTTGGGGTTTTTACTCCTACTTTTTTAGCGCATTCGGTTATAGAGATGCTAATATCCTTATCGTGCAATAAAATAACTTCTTTAAGAAGAGTGTTAGATATTTTCAAAGACATAAATTTATATTAGCATATATTTAAAATAAAGTCAAGAATAAAATGGTGGAGGTGGCGGGAATCGAACCCGCGTCCTGAGTATTTTCAAGCATACACATCTACAAGTTTAGTTAATTTTTTTTAAAGTTATGATATTAACATCTAACTCCCTATTACAATTATTTACAGTTTATTAATAGGTAAACCTTTTCTGTTTTGCAGATAGATGACCCCTTATCCCCTTTATCTGCGTCAAGAAGTAAGAGGTAGCAGTTTAAGCTGCTAGGGCAAGCTTCGGAGCCTTGAGTCCGAAAGCTTTAACACGTGCTTTATTGCCATGTAAAGAAATTGCACTTTTTTACGGAGCCCAGTGCGTCTCCGACTTGCAGTGTAAGAATCCAACATCAGTCGAATCCGGAACACCCCCTAAATTTAAAAGAACTAGAATAAAGTATACACTAATCATCTTCTTCTGTCAAGTCTTTTTTAGGGCCACACCAAAAAGGTCGCCATTTAGCGCAAATCCACCGGCTTAAAGAAGGGCTAATGCAGATAAAGAAAGTAGCGCCCATTAACCATAGGCTGATCTCCCATGCAGAATTATGGGAGGAAAAAACCAAAGGATATTCGGGGTGTTGGTCTATGCTAGAAGAATTTGAATCCAATGTTAAAAAAAAGTTTTGATTAGAATGCTTCTTATGGGTTAAGTCGGGATTACGGGAAGCGCAGCCTGATAGAAAAAAAATAAATAAAATAAATACTCTCACTTGTGTTTTAATATATTGTGCCCAGCTATAATTGAGACCTCTTTATTTTTAAGCGGTTGTGTGCTCGGTGGAGGTGTGGTGGGTGGATGTGTGGTAGAGGTTAAAGTGGTGGTAGTCGTGCTAGTCGTGGTTACTTCTTCCACCAAAAAATCCCTTTTTTTTTATAATCATCTAGCTCGTCAGAAATTTTTGTATAGCTTTCTTTTCTTGACTCTCTAAAGTTCATGTTCGCCGCTAAAAGCATTACAACGGCAAGAGGATCAAACACGAAAACCAGAATTAAAATAACAACTCTGACAGCTTCCGCTAAAGCAATATTTTCAACCCCCATATCCTCTGCTAATGCAGCTATGTATTTAATTGGACCCACCTCTACTTCCATCTCAGCAAGACTAGCTTCTACCGTGAAACGCTCGGTTTCCCAGCCATCAATTCTTTCATATGCATCTCTTATATTTTGCTCATATTGTGCAACTTTTGGATCTGCTGTGGGAGTAGAGACGCCCTTGTCCTGAAAATCTACTAATCGTTTTCTGATTTCTGCGATTTGATTGCTTGTATCGGATCGATTTTTTCCAATATTGGATTCCGCTTTAGATTTTTGGGTAGATAGAGTTGATCTTTCTTCTGCTTGGGCTGACTGGAGTGCTTCTAGCTTGGCTTTTTTGCTGCTAAACAAGCCTCCCCCTTTAGCTTGTAAAGCCGCAACTTCGGCGTCTAAAGAACTAAGCCTCTCGCTGATTCTGGAAAGCTCTTCTTGGTCATAAGCGACCGATTTAGATAAAGAATCTTCTAAGTTTTTTATCTTTTTTTGCTCTAGCTCAATATTGAAATCCGTTCTCTCTAAGGTAGATTCCCCTGCTTTTTCTGACTTTACAATTAATTGCTCTTGGCGGCTTATATAGTTGTTTTCGTTAGTTATTTTATTAGTAAGCTGAGACATTGAAGAGTTGGCTTGGTTTACATCTCTTTGTTGCTCAATGTGGGATTTGCTGAGAAAGCCAAATATACCCATGCTCGTAATAAAAATAAGTATAACTACGGCTGTAGTTAAATAAAACTTTAACATGCGAGGTGCTTGCTTCCAATTATGATGAAGCCAACTCGCACATACTAGTTTGCCAAGCTCGAGAGAAGTCCCCATAATTACAATAGGCCAAAAGGCGCCCGGGAAAATAGTAGTGAGGCCCGCTATACTAAAATAAATCGCTACCCCAGATATGCTCAAAGCCGAAGCTAATATCAAATAAGATAACATCATTGTTTTTTAGATTTTTTCTTATTATCGTACTGGCTGTAGCAAACTGCAGCTCGTTGTTTTCCGTCAGGGAATTCTTTTTTAATCACAGAGTCTCCCATGCATCTTTTTACAAAGTCTCCTCGTTTTTCGCCTTCGTTTTTAGTAGGCAACGGCATGGCAATAAAAAATTAGGCTTTATGAATCTCGTTAATTAGGCAATTTCCGGCAGTACCTGTTAAAACAGCTCGCGAATATGCAGAATACCATTCTCCTTGAACTATCATTGATTCAGTAGAAGAACTCCAGCTACCGCTAGCACCGGGAATATTTGTCCAATGTACATTATCATTAGAACCTTCAACATTAAACTCAGCAGTGGCGGCAGTAATGGGAACTATGTGATAACTATGAGAAATATAGTCTTGAGCGAGAATAGTAGTGCCTGTAAGATTAACGGCTGCAAGGTCTCCGCTTGTTTGAATTGTTTCCGTTCCTTTGTTGTGACGACTGGTGTCATCAATAAGGCGCATATAAGGATATTTAGTATTAAAAAAAGCCATAGTAGTAAATGTATTTACACGCGGAAAGTATAAATGTGAAAGCTATGAGCTGTAGCGCATATAAACCTCAAACTGACTAGAGCCTGCGTCCGAATGAACTGTAAGGGAATCTCCAGCTAGCATGAAGCCGGGCAACGTAGTGGTGACAGATGAATAAGGCGAAACACTCTTTTTAAATATTATATTACTTAAAATCCCATTCGAAAAAGTAAAAACTGGAATATCGCTAAGCAAAGACTTGTTGTTGAAAACATGTATAAAAGGTGGTGGGTTTGCGTTTTGAAATAATGTGATAGGAGTGGTACCTGTCACTTTGAGGGCTTTGGAAGTAGCTAAGGCACCTTCAGAATAATTATAGGTATATTGGTGCGTCCCACCACCGGCACTAGGTACCACTTCCAGTCGATCACCTTGATTTAAAGTAATACCGGGGATTCCAGCACCTCCCGTGCGTCCCGCTCCTATCGTACTCTTACCCACCACTATCGAAAGACCGCCTTCGCTGGCGTCTATAAAATTATATGTAAAAGTAGTAGGGGTGTTGTCAGCATTGTAGACCGTAATCCCTCCTAGAGAAGCTCCATTAGCTCCGACGGTGTTAGAGAGCTGAGTAGTTCCTGCCACTTGTTTACATGTTAATGCCATAATGTTATATACACTATATTATCCTCCTCCTGCAAGATCTAACCAGTTTCCCTCACGAACAGGATCATAAGGAACAAAAGTATTTGCCCAATAGACTTGGGTTGGGCCTAAACCGCAGTTATGATAGGGATACAGGCTAGGGCTAGACGTGTCAATCGGGCACATGTTCGGCCAGTCCGACATGCTTGCAACTTCCCTTACTTCAACCGGAGCTGTCCTTGAAGAAATAGACCCTGATATGAAAAACTGTACCTCCATAAATCCGGTGACATGATTATTCCAGCTAGAGCCACTATGGCCAATGCTTCTCAAGTGAGCGTTGGGTCGAATTCTACCGTCAGCATATTTATAAGTTGAAACGTCCCAGTAACCCCAACCACCTGCAAATGCCGACCCCCAGTCAGTTTGTATGGCGGTATAAACATCGATATACGCATCCGTTATGGTGCCGTTAGCATCTGTTCCTGTTGTGTTAAGTTGAATACGATTACCCTGCTGTGTGTCTCTCTCGGTGTAAGGTATATTCATGAATCGTATGTGAAGATCTACAGGATTAGGCGTTCCACACGTAATATTATTTATTTTAAATATTTTATATACCTTCCAGTTCGCGAGTACTTTATGTAAATCATTGTAAGCAAAATGCGTAAAAGAACAATATTCGGATCCTCTGGAACCTTCCGCATAAATACACAGATCAAAAGGGTGAGCTACTTGATTGTCGGCAAGAGAATAATCATAGCTATCAAAAGGGGGGTAACCGATCTTTCGAGACTGTCCAGCGCTTATATTATTCACAAACTTATTGTTTGTTAGAGAGTTGCTGTTTTCGTGAGCTTGAAGACTAAGTTCCGCAGTAGAGCTATTCGCATTAAAAGCTTTAATGACAACATTGGGTGGAGAGAAAGAAGGACTACTTAGATATTCAGGGTCATCATTGTAATAATTAAGGCCTATAAATGTTTTAGAAGTGTCTCCCGACAACCCATAAGTATACTGCAAGTTTTCATTGGATGAATTTCCTGAAACATAAGCCTCATCTAAATCATTAAGGATAATCTCCCCTCCAAGGGATGTAGTAGAGTCAGGGCTAAGAGAATGACGACTTAACCCAATCTCCAAGCTCTTACTGTAATCATAAGCTCGGACCTCCAAATTAACTACAGAAGATGAAGGGTT
>WLWE01001299.1_pt1 | contig 18870 bp, 28 predicted proteins | sample 6718301 | NCBI WGS metagenome assembly WLWE01 (sample SAMN12718691, study PRJNA515312) | sponge metagenome | isolation source: marine sponge | host: Mycale hentscheli | place: New Zealand: South Island, Marlborough, Capsize Point | collected 2003-05-01 | reverse complement strand
AACTACTACCATATTACAGCTTGTTATAGTTGCATTACTTATAGTATTTTATGGTGTGTTTGCTATGGGAGTATTGGCACAAGATAAAGGTAGTAAGGCAGACTCAATTAAAGTAGGCGATGGTGCATTTGTTATGGCAGTTAGTTACACAGAGTCATACGATGACTTACAGTATGTAGCTAATTTTCCTAATTGTGATTTAGCATTAGACTATTACAATATGAATTGTACTAACGCTCATATAATGATGTGTCAATTAGAAGATAAGCTATATATGCCAATAAGCCATGAAACAAGAAATACATTTAGCTCATTTGATTTTGAGATAGATACAGCACAATCCTGCGGATTCGTAGGAGTTCAGAAACCTAAATTTACGGAGGATAATTAAAATGGGAAAAGGCTCAGGACGTAGACCACAAAACATTAGTGATGAAGAATTAGAAAAGGCATGGAACTCTATCTTTGCTGGACATCCTAGTGAAGACCAGTTTGAAAAGATTAAACAAAAGCCTGTAGCAGAGGATGGGTATGGTAATGAACTTCCATATAAAATTGAACCTGAAAAACCTAAGACTAACGACCCTGACAGGTTTGTTGATGATATAGGAGATGCTTAATGGCTAAGGTAAGTCCTACCCAAAGGACTTTAAAGCGCATGAGAGACTCAGGGGACTACGTTCTAGTAAAGGTTGTTGAACGTTGGAACGCTCATGCTTTTAAAAGGCAAGACTTGTGGAACTTTGACATACTAGGCATATCAATAACAGGCGAGACTCATGCGGTGCAAGTCACTTCATACTCTAATGTTAATGCTCGTATTAAAAAGATTGAAGAGTCTGAATATACTCCACACCTACGAGATGCAGATTGGGTATTACTTGTAGAAGGATGGAAGAAGGAGAAAAACGGAAGATATAAATCATATATATCTGACTTATCATAAACGAAAGGAGACTAAATGGACAACTATCAAAGATTCATTCATGTATCACGTTACGCTAGATACATACCAGAACTAAAAAGAAGAGAGAACTGGGATGAGACAGTTACTAGACTGACTGACTTTATCCGTAAACATCAACCAGCATTAGGTAAGGACATAGATAAGATACATGATGCTGTATTAAGCTTAAAAGTAATGCCAAGCATGAGGTTGTTAATGACAGCAGGTGAAGCCTGTGAGCGTGATAACATATCTGCTTATAACTGTAGCTACTTAGCTATGAATAACAAGAGAGCATTTTCTGAGTGCTTATATATATTAATGAATGGTACAGGAGTAGGCTTTAGTTGTGAGCGACAAGAAATTGACAAGTTACCACCAATTCCAGAGAGTATTAATTCTTGTGATGATACTATTGTTGTTGGCGACAGCAAACTTGGGTGGGCGAAGGCGTTTAAAAAACTACTATCTAGTTTATGGGAAGGTGACATACCGACCATTGACTACTCTCGTGTTAGACCAGCAGGTGCAAGGTTAAAAACTTTTGGTGGTAGAGCATCAGGACATGAGCCACTAAAAAGACTTTTTGATTTTGTTACAGAGACGTTCGTTAATGCTAGAGGTAGAAAGCTAACATCTATTGAAGTACACGATATCACTTGTATGATTGGTGAGATAGTTGTGGTAGGTGGCGTTAGACGTTCAGCTCTTATCTCATTATCTAATCTTACAGATAAGCGTATGAGAGAGGCTAAGATAGGTGCTTGGTATAACGAGTTTCCTTGGCGTGGTCTAGCTAATAACTCTGTGTCATATACAGAGAAGCCTGACATGGAAGTATTCATGGAAGAATGGCTATCGTTAGTTAAGTCTAAATCAGGTGAGCGTGGTATCTTTAACAGAGTAGCATCTCAGAAACAAGCTGGAAAGTGGAAAAGACGTTCAGAAACAATGAGTTACGGGACGAATCCTTGCAGTGAGATAATTTTGAGGGATAAGCAATTCTGCAACCTGACTGAAGTTGTAGTGCGTGCAGAGGACACTCATGAGTCCTTAAAAGAAAAAGTAAGGTTAGCAACCATACTAGGTACTTTTCAATCTACTCTATCTAAGTTTCAATTCTTATCTCAAGAATGGACTAAGAATACTACAGAGGAAAGATTGTTAGGTGTATCATTAACAGGGATTATGGATAATAAGTTTATGGCTAATCCTGACCCTAAATTTTTGGAGGAGATGAGGGATGAAGCAAGAAAGACAAATAAAAAATATGCCAAACTCTTGGAAGTTCCTGAGTCTGCTAGTATTACCTGTGTTAAGCCTAGCGGTACTGTGTCTCAACTTGTTGATAGTGCCTCTGGGATTCATTCTCGACATAGTAATTACTATATTCGGACTGTTAGAATTGACAAGAAGGATGCTCTTTACGAGTTCCTCAAAGGAAAAGGGGTTGCTGTGGAAGATGAGGTATATCGTCCTGATAGCACCGCAGTGTTTTCATTTCCTATTAAAAGTCCTAGAGGGTGTATTACAAGAGATGATAGAACTGCTATTGAGGAGCTTGAAACTTGGCTAGTCTATCAGAGATATTGGTGCGAGCATAAACCTTCTGTAACGATTAACGTTAGAGAACATGAATGGCTAGAAGTTGGAGCATGGGTATATAAACACTTTGATGAAATATCAGGTATTAGTTTCTTACCTCACTCAGACCATAGCTATCAGCAAGCTCCATATCAAGAGATAGATAAAGATACATTCAGAAAGGCATTAAAAGAAACACCTCAGTTAATTGAGTTTGAAGAGTTGATTGAGGAAGATGACTTTACTGAAGCAAGCCAAACTTTAGCTTGTACTGGTAATTCTTGTGAGATAATATAACGCTCTCTAAGCGATTATTTTTCTTCAAGGTAGGGTAGTATGCCCTAAATCGTTCTAGGGCTTTAAAACGCCTTAGAGCCTAAAAACCCATAAAAAAACCCCTTTGTAATCAACAACTTACAGAGGGGCTATTTTTTTGTCTAATTGACTTTTACATCTCTTTTTCTATCTGTCTGACCACAGTACATTCTTCAGTTATTACATGAGTATGAACTGTTGGTTCTACTGTATCTAAATAGTCCCCACCTATAAAAGCAGTCGCTAAAGCTATAATAGATACTATTGTTTGTTTCGTGGTTTCCAAGTGCAAGTTTCCTCTGTTACTGAATTTTCAATATAATCCTTAATCTCAAAATTATACTCTTTTGTTGTTTTAGTGTGTGTATAGCAATCTTTATCATGAAAGGGTAATGATAGGGGCTTAAATGCTTCCCCTACCACTGTACCTGTTACAGCTCCACTAAGATATAATAGTGTAACTATTGTCATTATTTCTTATGGGGATGATTAGTCACCCAATGTTTAAATTTGTACCAAACGTGTTCCAAGTACATTTCCCATACATACAATGCTACTACACCCGAGAGTAGCCACTGCCATGCTGGTGCTGATACTGTCCATAATGCTTCCATAGTAAAGTTCCTATAAAGTTAAAACTCCCTACCCCTTATTGTGGTTGGTCTCCAAACATCTTCTCATACTCTTCATCCGTATAAATCTGTAATAAATTTCCTGCGTGTAAAGGATGAAATGCTTGACTTTTATCATTAGCAGATTCAGGAGTTCCTAGATTTGGGTTATAATCTCTAAACTTAAGCATTGGTTGTGTATAAGTTGAGTCTGTTCTGTAATTAGAATTATTTACTTCATCTGTATTACTTAATAAATTAGTAATAAAAGGTCTTTTAGAGCCATTATCTAATAGTGCTGATACAGGATTATTTCTGTACTCATTAAGAAGTATTCCTGCTCTTGCTCTACCGCTGTTTAAGAACTCGCCAATTAGAGCTCCTCCTGCATTACTTACACCCTGTACTGCGCCTTGTGATTGTGATGCTACCGCCCTACCAAACTGACCAGCACCTCCGCTTGAGTTTCCTAATACACCAACCCTAGGGCTTAAAAACTCATCTAAATTAAATAAATCAGTCATTCTTTTATTTCCAGCCTTTACAGCAGGTATTGCATCACTAACAGCTTCTCTTGCATTTCCAGCTATTTCTCTATAAAAAGATTCATCAACTCTAGTGCCTTGTTGGTTTACTTTATTGTAATCAGCTTGATTAGCATATATTTTCTTAATTTTTTGAAACTCTGATGCAGATAGATTGCGTTTATTTTGTAAACTAGCTTCAAATTTATCTCTTAGTTTTGCAATTTCTGCTAAATTACCTTTGGAATTAACATCACCAACAACATTAAATTCGTTTACTAATGAGTCAAAAGTCTCAAATAATTTCTCAACAGGAATACTAGCATCTGAACTTTCAATAATTTCATCAACTTTTTTCCCTAAATCTGCAAGAGTGTCATTAATATATATTGCACTTTTTCTGTTAATAGGTAGCTTTTCATTTAAACCTGTTTGTACAGCCCTATCCCTTCTTGACTTTAAAGCGTTTGCAGAAGGTTTTAATGATGATTCGTATAGGCTTGGGGCTAAAGTGTCTTTAGTAAAAGTTCCAATCGCTTGTCCTGCTCCAGTCAAAGGAACATTCATTGCTAAATTAAATGGGTCAATAGAAGCTCCTGCCTTACCTAATACATCAGCACCTTTACTTACAATGTTTCCTGTTGCCCCTAGTTTAGCACCTAATTTAGCTACGCCAGCACCTCCAGTAATAAACATAGAGCCATCACCTAATACACCAGCAGGATTACTTTGTAACTCTCTTTTGAAAGCGTTAAAGCTACCATACTTTTCAGCATAGTAATCTGCTATTGCTTCGGCATATTTTTCTTTGTTAGTACCAAGTATGCCTGTTGGGTCTAATTTCTGCACACCACCAGCAATCATATTAAATATACTTTCACCCGTTTCTAATGGGCTAGTGATAGCATTAAATATTTCAGCACCTTCTTTTTTTAAACTAGGTATAAAGTTGTCTACCATTTTACTAGCATCAAAATCAAACTCACTATTCCTGTCTACTTTTTCAGTTGGATTTTTAGCGTTAATGTACTCTTCTCGTGAATTATACATTTGGTTTTTAGCGGGTTCAACAGATACTTGTGGTTGCCCTACAGTAACCTCACCGCCTTTTGACTTTAGGTACTCTTCTCTTGAATTATATACTTGTCCCATTAATTAGTTCCTTTTGGAAGTTCTGTTGATTCAGGTAAGCTTTGACCAACAACGGGTTTATTATATGTAATACCATAACGATTACCTACTTCATCATGCGGTAAATTAAATTTGTTTGTCATATCGTAAATATCATAGTCAGAATCTAATATTTGTTCCCCTGTATTTGCATCAAACATACTTCCATCAGCATGAAGTTTTATTACTTGCTCTTTTCCAGTAACAGGGTGGTCTCTAAACATATTTTGAATAAAAGCTGAGTCTTTACCTGAGTTATATTCCATTCGTTTTAACTGACTTCCAATCTCACTATTTTTAAGTCTATCCCAACCTTTACCATCATACTTTTCATTGTACCTTTTTGCCATTTCTACAAAGTTATTTCTACGCATAATAGTTAGCTTGGTAAGTGTATCTCTGTTCATAGGAATTGCACCAGTCATAACTTTCTGCAAGAACTCTCTCTCTGCTGGAGTATCTAAGCCTCTTGCACCAATACCTAACGATTTAATCATTGGAAATACATCAGAACCAAGCATAGCATCTAAAACTTCTGTAGTAGATATTTTATCAGAAAGTTGTGCTTTATCTCCTACTCCTATCAGATATTTAGCCTTGTCTATAGCAAGAAATTCGTTAGCAAACTGACCTACTGTAGAACTAGGGTCTCTTACAAGTTGCATTGCTCTGTCTAGTTTTGCAATTTGACCAACTGCCATTTCAGCACCTTCAATTAACTTAATATCTCTTTCTGCACCTTTTTGTCCTATTGTAGTGTCATATGCACTAAGTTCTTTAGGTGGATTTTTTCTAGCTCTAACATTTTCAAAAGCCATAGCTTTAAGTTTAGTTGGGTCTGTAATACCTTGTTGTTTTAATTTTTCCATTTCAGCCATGATTTCTTGTTGCTCATACTTCCAATCAGCACCTTCAGAACTTTTGTATTTATAAGTTCCTAGTTGCTCCATTGCTTTTGCAATAATGGCATCTCTATTTTCTAAGTTTTGTATTCCGTTATACTCAGGATTTCTCTTAATAAAATCAGCTACATCAGCATCGGCAAATTTCTTAGTGTTTTTCTGGTCAATCAACTCATCTAATTTTAAGTTAGCTGAAGCTTTGTCTTTTAAAGCATCAAATGGTTCTTGTGCTGACTTCATACCTTGCTGAAGACCTTTAAAGATATAAGGTAAGCCACTACCATAGTTTTGATTTTTAGGCTGTGCTAAATAACCAAATACACTACCAATTAAACCTTTTGTTAATGAGGCATTTCTTGCTGTGTCTACATCAGACTTTTCTAGCAAACCTAGCTTTTTATTTCTTTCCATATCTATATCTGAGCCAGCACCAAATATATTTGTGCCACTACCTAATAGATTGTTGTACCAAGGTTGGGGTGTGTTCATTATGCAATTCCTTGTTGTTTTAATTTTTCTAATAAAAGAGGGTTTGATATTAACCCCATTCCGTTTCCAATAGCATTTTGACCTGTATTAGGCTGTCCCCTTGTTATAGGCATAGCTTGTGTGGTTGGTTGAATATTAGGTTGTTGATTGGCTAAAGCACCTACACCAGCATCTAAAGCTGTTTGTGCATATTGTCCTTTAGTTAAACCTAAGAATGTATCATCATCAGTAGATGCTTGTGCTGTTTCTGGTGGATTTATTAGACCCATATTAGGCTGTTGGTTTGTTGCTTGGTCTCTTACTCCATCAGTAAATGTATCTGCATACCCATTTGTTAGCATTTGTTTTGTAGGGTCGCTAGTATTAAGAGAGTTAGCCCAATCAGGTGTTTGTGGTGTACCAAAATTACCTTGTGTGTATTCTGGAGTAACGTCCATTAATGATTGTTGGAAAGACATATCAGGAGCAACCGCCTGACCTATATCATTTTGAATTGGATTGTAATCATTCATAGCAATTTGATTTACCTCTGGAGTAGCTGTAAAACCATTTATATCTGCTTGCACCCCATTCATACCCATATCATAGTTATCTAAAGCCATATTACCCATTTCAGGGGATGCTAGTGGATTTCCTCCCATAGAGTTCACTAGCTCTGGTGCAATCATGCCTGTTCCATAAGATACAACACCCTCTTTAATTCCATCTTCTAAAGATTTTTCACCACTCAATACATCAAACGCTGTTTTAAAATATCCAAACATTATTTGCCACCTCCACTATTAGATGATGTAGAGGTAGAGCCCATAGGAGCACCCCATACAGCGTTAGTGTAATTAGATAGATGTTGTTGGTTAGCGTTCTGACCATAGTCATGTCTTGCAATGTCAGCGTTTAATGCTGTTTGGTCAAATTGAGCTTGTGCGTTACCAGCGTTCATAAGGTTGTTTGCACCTATGTTTTGGTTATTAGCTATAGTGCCAGCGTTGTTCATAGCATTAATCTGATTACCTCTTTCTGTTGCATAGTTTTGGTAAGCATATTGTCCAGCAGTGTCGGCTAATGATTGTGCTAGGTTGCTAGAGTTATTACTTGCCATTCTTGCATGAGCATCACTACCATAACGACCTGACATACTTGCCTGACTGTTTGTATTAGTCATTGCATTGTTATAAGCATCTGTAGCCTTTCTTCCAGCGGTCGCCATTACTGCATCAAAGTTAGGGTTGTTCGTTAAGAAGTCACCATTTATCATCTGGTTATTTAAGTTAGTAGCGTTTTGCAACATTGGGTTATTAACACCAGCATTAGCAGTCATCATATCAATAGCTGACTTCTGTTGTGCGTTAGGGTCTAAGTATGTTTGCCCACCATAATACTCTGGAGCACCACCTTGATATAACTTTTGTTGCTCTGATAAAGCATCTTTTACATAAGGAACTACGTTAGGGTCTAAGTTGTTATTTGTAGTTGATTGACCTCCGCCACCACCTTTAAATTCTTTAAGGTTAGTAATAGGATTAATAGTACCTGACCCACCAACTGCTTTAAGTAGCTTTTGTTCCCAAGGATTAACATGAGCTAACTCAGTGTCACCCTCTCGACCTAGTTTACCCAAGTCCTTGGCTAACCAGTTGTATAGTTTAATCTTCATGCTTATAATCATTTTTGTTCCTTGTTAAGTTTAAGTTCTACTGTTATATACTTCTTTGTAAATCCGTACATCTTTGCCCATAATTTTGCTACTGACTCTGTGACAGCACTACCTGTTACTCTGTCGCATCCTTGATTTTGTGTCCATGTTAAAAACTGTTGCCATCCATCCTTTGTATTCTTACCGCCTATATAAGTTATGTACATTTGTCTAAATCTAGGAAAGTTATACTGCATTGTTGTTAGCGCACAATGACATTTGTCATCTTTCATTATCAATAATAACTGTTGCTCACCTCTACTGCATACATATCTTAAATCGTCAAGTTCAAACTCTCCGTTACCTTTATCTATTGCTAACTTCAAGTGTGCTTCTGCCATGTGCCAATACTTATGAACTAATTGTGGCGGTACTACATATAATTCTGATTTCATCCTTACTCCTATAAAGTTTTTATCCAAATATAACATAGTCAAATGTAACGCCTGTGGCATCAGCACTATGTCCTAATAATGCTTCTTGTTTTCCTTTGCTTTTTACAAATGGTAAATTAAACTCATTAGTTCCTCTTGCAGTAAATAATATGACTGAATTGTACCCAATACGCTCATCATATAATTCTGTTTCAGTCCCATCGCCTAGTGTAATACTACCAACAGAGTTTACTCCACCATCTAATAACCTATTAACTACTTCAGCTATTTCTCTTAGTGTTGCATTGTTATTAAGTTTTCTATACATTAAATGCCCTCATGAAATGCACCTTGTCCTAATGATTGCCTTCTTAAATATTCTTGATAAGCGTGTTCTTCTAATCTTTTAGCTTTATCTGAGTCCCAATCTAACAAACCACCCTCAAGTTGTTTAATGTCATTAATTTGACCTTCGTATAAATTCTCTGTTACTGATGGAAAAAAAGGTTGACCATTAACTCCACCCATAGAAAATTCAGTGATGTTGTTACCATTCAATCCTTCTATTAAGCCATGAAAGCCAGTGCCTTTTGGCATCATCTCACCACCATATCCACCCTGATATGGAAAAGCTCTTAACCCAAAAGGATTAGGTCTGTTTGTTGCATTTAAGCCACCACTATAAGGACTTCCTAATAGTCCCATTATCTAATACCACTATCTGTAATAGTCATATCAAAAGCTATAGCATTAGTCCATCCATCACCTACAGGTTCTAATCTAACTCTAAAATATCTACCACCAGCTCTTACATTGTTTCTATCATCATAAGGTTCTGATATAGTTCCATATTCAATAGTATCGTTTAATGCTTGCCTTGGTGCTATAGATATATTAGCTTGTCCATTATCAACAATAGGTCTTATCATTGTGATAACTGAATTGTTATTACCTTCTAAATCTAATGTTTCCAATCTAGGGTTTACACAAGCACCTGTAAATGAAATAACTTTATTACCCTTAGTGCCAGCAAAGATATACTTACCACCCATAAATATTCTGTCATCTAATGGTGCTGGAACATCTGTATCTATATTAGGATATAAAACACCCATACTATCTATATCAGTTCCTAATGTTGCTAAGTTACCTACACACCTTGCTTCTGTAATAGTTCTTGACCATCTACCTGTTTCTGTATGATAAATTAAGTTCTGTCTCTTACCAAAGTTATCAGCATAATTCCAAATTATCAATTTATAAAATGGGTGAACTGTTGTTGACATAGTTGGTAATTCTAATAAATCAGCATTAGATAAGAACCATTCATCAACTTTATTTGAGCCAATAGTAGTTACAGTATTTCCATCTGTTTGGTAAAATCCATCAGCACCTAAGAAGTAGCTTATGCCATTGTCTTCAATACAGCTTTTTCCTTCAAAACAACCAATAGTTGATATTTTATCGAACTGGAAGAAAAGAGGGCTACCAACATATGACATACGATAGATTGCATTTTCTAAAAAGATAATACCTATCTCACCGCCTGTCATGTTCTGTATAGCACCACCATCTGCTAGATATTGACTATCAGCTTGTGACTGTGCACTAGGTGTCCAATTAGCCTCATTGTTTAAATCAGACCACTTTACTAAGTTAGGTTTATCGCCACTGTCTATATTACCAGCTACTACAAAGTCTCTAACGATTGTCATACATTTTGCACTTGGTGCTTGTGGTAAGTCTTCAAAGTTATTTGATAACCCTAAGTCCCAAGTTTGTATTACGTTATTATCTTTACAAGCCAATACACGCTTACCAAACTGTTCAAAGTGCCATGACTCAGCAGATGTATTATAACCACCTTCTTTACTTACGTCTGCAATATCTACAACAGACTTAGTAGTTAATGGAACACTTTTATATATTTTATTATCACTACCAGCAAACATCTGTACTAATGCGCCATCTTTACCAGCAAACACAGAGGTTAATTCTTCTGTAGCTTCGTTAGTAATATCTACAGTAGTTGGAAAAGGACTGTAACCTACATTGTTTGGATATACATTTCTAGCATCATTTAAACCTGTGCTTTCTGTGCCGATAGTGCTTGGCATATCGGGTGTCCATTCACCAAGTTGAAATCTTTTAACTGCCATTAACCTACACCTCCATCAATGTTTCCTGAAACTGCTATCTCTATACCAGAATTTATAATAGCTTTTCTGCCTTTACCACCTGATGCACCAGAACCGCCACCAGATAAACCATTTTGCCCATTTGAACCACCAGCTCCTCCAGCACTACCACATGATGTTCCGCCTCCAGCAATAGGCACAGCAGTTACACAATAACCACTACCGCCAGCTTGCCCTTGATTGGGAGCATAGCCTGAAATTCCAGCACCTTGACCGCCTGTTCCTCCACCACCAACTACATTACTTACCATAACACCAGCACCGCCACCGCCACCACCGCCACCACCGCCAGCAATAGTTCCGTTGTTTACTAAAGTGCAATCATAACTTCTTGAGCTACCTTTTATTAATCCATATCCTCCATTACCACCAGTGTCTGGTCTCTTACCTTGATTATTATATCCAGCACCACCTGTTCCTCCAGCACCTCCACCTCCAGCAATCATGCCATTGTTATTTATAACAACAGTAGAGCCATTAGGAAAGTCACCTACAGTAAATGCAGTTGTTCTATATCCACCAGAAATACCTGAAGATGATATAGTAACGTTAGAGTTTATATTAAAAATAAGCGATAAAGGTTGTGTAGGACTTCCAACGTGCTTCCATAGGTTAAAGTTTGTTTTGTTGCTTGTTAGCGTTACTGTCTTCATCATTTCACGCCATGAGCCACCAGACTTTACATATACATTTTTACATACACGCCAAGTGCCAGACTTTATCCAAACGGACTTAGGAAGTTTCCATGCTCCATCTTTTTTTACATAAATGCCAGCCATTTAGACTTTGTACCAAACATCACCATCAACACCACCACTAGGTGATAAACTAGAAACTGTTTTTTTACCAGTAGCGTTTGTTCCTATTTGAGCCATAACAATACTATCGTCTTGCCCTGTCTTTGTTGTGCCATTAATAATACCACCTGTAATAGCTACGTCATCAGCATCTTGGTCACCCATAGTTCCTAATGCGCCAGTTACTCTGTCTACATATTCTGTAGTTGCAACCTTTGTTGAATTGTCATCAACTTCAGGTGTTATAGCAGTTACAACGCCTGTAAAATCAGCATCACCACTAACAGTCAATAAACCATCAATAGTTGTAGGGTCGCCACTAGCACCATCTTGCCAAGCTTTAACTTGAGTCATGGTCATTCTAATTGCATTGTTAATATTACTTGGCGGACAGCCCTCTGCAATAGATATACCACCTACATCGGTATTATTTGCTGGATTTTCACCATCCCATTCTGATACTTTATTTTTAGCCATTGTTTTACCTTATTTACTATTGTGTTTTACATAAGCCACTAAATTACATGGGTCATATTTCCATTGTGTCATTGTGTTATGAAACTTAGGATTTTCATCACGACATTCTTTGTAAGACTTATATGCTTTTGCTACTTTAAAATCGTTTTCTACTCCATACCCTACACCTACTACTAATGCTACTATTGCTAATACTTGCATGATTATTTCCTCTAGTTAGTTAATTTTGTTCCATTTACTGCTTTTACTGTACTGCCATTCAGGTGTATTAGGGTTAATTCTTTCCCATCCCTCACCCGCTATTTTACCACTCACTTCCATCTTTCCTGTTCCTTCAAAGTAAAAAATAAATGTTTGTATTACTGTAGGGTTTACTCTTAAGTCGCCTGTTGAAAATACGTCAATGCTTTCAGGTATTCTATTAACACCAGCCATTGCATCTAAACTACCCTCACCTAAAAAACTAGGTTTTGCTAACCTACCTATAATAACATCATCTATTATCATAGTTCCTTCAGCTAAAAAGCTTGCTGAACCTTCTAATACTTCCGCTACATTAACGACTGTAGAAAAAGGAAGTTGTGAATATGTTGAATTACCTAGCATTTATGTACCTTAAAAATAGTTGAAGTTTATGTTTAATCTTGCTTGTGTGTCAGTACATGATGTTGAGTTATGTATAGAGCAAGGGTCAAACAATAACACTCTATTTGCTTTTGATTCAACTTTTGTTCCATCTTCTAACACAGTAAAACCATCATTAGAGTTAATATAATATATTGCGCCTTTGTGGCAATACTCATAGTCACGATGTATAGCATGATTAACTAATGTTTCTGTTCTTGTATAAAGATTGGCTTTTATTCTCTTTAGTGCTTTTATGTCTAACCTGTCTTTAAATATGTTACTTATAGTGTTGTAATGCTCACTTAACGGCTCATTGTCGTATATCATATGAACAAAATAAAAGTCATCTACATTAGCTGTGTTTGATGCAACACTGGGTATATATTGCCAGTAAAAACTTTCATCATTTACAATGTTACTAACGATTTCAAACTCTTCTTGAGGTAAAAAATCATCTATTATTTGAAATGGAATGGACATTTACTCTCTTTCCTTTTCTTAATGTTTTTTACGCTTGTTTTATACCCGTTAAGAAACTTACCTACTCCAATGCCAGAAGCTTCACCAGTTAGATTAACAAACTCTTTATGGTCTACAACGTGAGTTTTTAACTTAATATTTCTATCTGTTAAAGGTATCATTTGAACCATTGGGTCACCAGCTGTAAAGTTTATAACTTTTGGCTTATCTGTCTTTAACATTAATTGTATATTTAATGTCATTGGTGTGTCATAGCCATTAATTATTGCTGGAGGTGTTGAGTAATCTAACTCTAGTCCTTGATGCCAATAAGGTGCTGTCCAATACCATTTGATATCTTCCTTTGTTCTCATTGACCAACAATCACCAAACTTAAAATGTCCAAACTTTTTAGGGTCTGCAAACATATCCCATTGGTTTTGATGGTGGGCAATAGGTGTTGTTCTTTTGTCTGCTGTTTGCCATTCAAAAGAAGTGTGCCCTTCTTCGTCAGGTTCGTTGACCTTAACTACACAATCAGTCCATAATGGAATAATAAAGCCTTTTTGCCACAAATCTAACATACCAGTACAGCTCTTTAAAGTAGGATGAGGCTTGTAATCATCTACTAAATATGATGATTTAGCTCCCTTAAACCACTTAGGTATAAACTTTCTTGTAGGTTCTATTGGGTATTCATCTTTAACGCTATTAAAAGGCGTGAATAAATCTACTACAACTTCTTTTCTTTTAAACCAAAACATAAATCCTCCTTAATTAGTTTACTTAATTCTTCGTTCGTCAATAATCTTTAACCTACAGTTAATATGTTCATCAATTGTCCAATCTCCAGTGGCTTGTGTTGTTGACCAAGGAGGTGTAAAAACATAATCTCTTGTTAGTGGTATATCACCATTATTAAAGAAATCAGGTCTATCTGGTCTTGTAGAATCTAACCTTGTCCATTGTCTTTGTATAGCTTGGTCTTTTGCAAAATAGTTAAAGAAATAGTCATTAAACTCTTCTTCTGTTAATGTTGGCATCATCACTAAACAAGCATATTCGTTAAAGTTATCCATTGTGTGAATACCATTTTTCTCTGCACCTAAAAAGCCATTATAGTCAGCTTCCCATCCTTGAGATATGAATACTTTACCTACTAATTGTTGCATAAACTTCCTTCTAAACTCTACTTCTACTGGTCTAGCATCTAGTAAAATAGAATCATACTCATCAATGCTAGTTATGTTCTCAAGGTCATCATTAACAATAGTAATTTTAGATTTGTCAAAGTCTTGAGCGTTAAAAGCTTTTATTGTATCTTTATTGTTTTCATAGCATACAACTTCAGTTACATCGTCTTTTGTTGCTAATAATAAAGGTAATATACCCATGCCAAGCGTAGTTAATACTTTACCTGTGCCTTTGTAGTACATACATCTTTGACCACCTATTGCTAAGTCACACTGCTCACCATTAGAGTACCAATAAGAGTCATCTTCTGTACCAACTAATATTTGTAAGTGACCATCTGTTTTTATAGCAATGCTATCCCAAACGCCCTCTTTAAATTGTAAGTAATTCCAATCAGGATTCATAAGGAGCTTCTACAAATCTATAACTTTCTACTGCAACTTCAGACCAAACTTCATTGCCATTTTCATCTGTATTTACTGCTGTAACGCTAAATTGTCCATTAGCATCTTGTAGTTTCTCTTGTAAGAATGTATTAATCAATCCTTGTTTGCTAGTTTTAGCTTCGTTAAGGGTTGAAACATCAACATACTCATTTTTCATTGGGTTATATATTTTAAATGTTGTTTTACTCATAATTTTCCTTGTTAAGATACTGCGCCATATACGTTTGTTGTTCCACCAATCCAAGTTACTGTTTTACCATTTCTTTGGACTGCTCTACCTCCACCGCCACCTGATGAATAAGTTACTGTACCAGCACCTGATTGACTAGCACCACCTCCGTTACTTTTACCAGCACCACCAGCTCCTGAAGTTGATGTTACTGAAGCTTGACCATTTTTAACAGCACTTGAAGCTCCTCTACCGCCTGTAGCTCCCCATCCTCCTCCTCCACCACCAGAGTCACCTCTTCTTGAGAAATACGAAGAATAAGCACAGTTACCAATATATGTTCCTTGGTTTGTATGTGAACCTGATTTTGTTGAATATGCTGTTGCACTACCTCCACCACCAGCTTGTCCACCACTACCTACTGAATAAGAGTTGCCATCTTGGCTACCACCACTTCTACTAACTGATTTACCAGCACCGCCAGACCCTGGGATTTTACGACCACCTTGATTGTTACCACCAGTACCACCAACACCAGCATTACCTTTACCAGCTCCAGCTCCACCACCGCCATAAGCTTTTTGTGTGTTTGTTGCTCCACCAGCTCCTCCACCTCCACCTATGTAGCCACCATTCATATGTATTGTGCAATTAATACCTAAGCTAATAGCACTACCTCCAGCTTGTCCAGTTGTAGCACTTGTGCCACCGCCTTTACCTAAAACAAAACCTTTATTAATAAACTTTACACCATTAGGAAAGCTACCATTAATTGTTAAAGCTGGCACACTTATAGAGTTAGAAGTAATATATTTGCCAGAATTTAATGTTGCTTCTACAGCAGAAGTTCCATTCCATCCAGCATTGACAGCTAATGTTCTTAAGTTTTGTTGAGATAGATTAGAAGAGATAGCAAATGTAAATAAATCTGACTTACCATAAAAGTTGTTCATTGCTATTACTCCACTAGCTTTACCAGCTAATGTACGCAATGCACTATCATTTAGAGATGCTTGACTTGTTGTAGGTTTATCTAATTCTTTTAGTATAGATTCGCCTGTAACGTCACCACCAATACTTAATTGTCCTGAACTATTTAAAGGCATTACGGAGTTCCGTAAGCTGTTACATTACCTTTTACAATCATATTGCCACTAGCATCAACTGTAAATACTTTTGTTCCAGCTACTTTAAATGTTAATTTGTCATCTGCATCAGAGATAGTAAAGTTACCAAACTCAATCTCATCCATTTCATTTCTAATGATTGCTTTTTCTGCTGGGTAAGTACAAAACACAGTACATGAAGTTCCATCTAGGTTAAGTGTTTCACCTGTAGAAGAGCTTAATGTATTTCGCGCTATATCTCTACCAAGCTTTACGCCATAACCAACTTCCCAATCATCTTTCCAGTTAATACAGTAATATGTAACTGTTGCATCTGGAACTGCATCCCAATTTTGATACCCAACTTCAGGAGTTGAAGAAACTCTTAATGTATCTGTGCCTGTCGATGTACAAGCAGTTTTTACTCTATCGTTTAATCCAATAGTCATGATTTATCCTATGATAATGTTACTGTTAAGCTATTTGGTGTTACTTTAAATTGGTCACCTACACCAATATCTTTTGGCTCATCTAATGCTGTAAAAAACATTAAATTACCATCTGTAGCTGAATCTCTAATGCCTACATGAGTAACTAAACCCCATGAAGTTAGAGCTCCATTCCATTCTATTTCTGCTGTGTTTTTAGCAACACCATCAACAGGTTCACCCATAGTGATTTCTTGTCTGTTATATGATGCTTCTGAAACTTCAGTTCCTGTATCTGATTTAGTAGGGTCTGAAGTATATAAAGCTAAAAATGCTTTTACTGGTGGAACATATGGCATATTGCTTAGTGTCCCGTTTATTAGTTTGTTTGATAAATCGTATGATAAGTCCATTTGTTTAAGTTCCTATAAGTTAAGTTGTGAGTTGTACTGCTAGTGGTTGAGCTGGAAATTCTGATTGCTCGTCTGATTTTGTAATTGATGCAAGTCCTGATTTATATAAGCCATCCCATGTAGCCAGTCTAGGGTCATCCATTAAGAACGGAGCACTCTCTGCCAAACTTGCATATAATATTAAGTCAGGACACACTTCTAGGTACTCATTAGAACCATTATCATCGGATAAAGGTTGTGGGATTTTATAATACGTCATATTTACAGTAGTTGAACCTGTTGGTCTTGGAGCTAATACAAAGTTATCTGACACTAACGTATAATTTACTGGGACACCTTCTGAGCTAGAGCCACCACTTCTTCTGTAGAATTGAGACACAGTTAAGAAATTAAGGTTAATAACTGGATTACCATCTAAGTGTATATCTTTCATTTCCAAAAAATCGGCTGGTGTTGGGACATTATAACCACTATCCATTGTGTATGTAGACTGTTGCAAAGTTTGTCTAAGTCTTAAATCTCTGTTAAGTCTCTTCTCTGCTAACGATATAAACATAGGTATCTTGTCAGTTAAATCTTGTCTTGCAAGATAATCTGCTATATTTGTCTTTAAATTTGCATAACTTGTAAATGCTGGCATATCTTATAGGTGTCCTTTTTTAGTCCTGAAATACAAATTCTCAGGGTCATTTAACCAAGCAAAAAATCTCTTTTGGTCTAATACTGAAAATCCTTGCATAATCCCCATTTTGTTTAGTTTGTCTATTGCTGTAAATGGTATGCTAGCCACCTTGTTTCCGAACAGTTGGTCTGACCATTTAGTTTCAGCGTTATTGTATTCTTTTTTATTCTGTTCTATTAAAGCAGAGACATCTTGCTCTTGTTTAATAGTTATTTCATCTTTATCGTTAAGACCAACACTTGTAGCCTTTATATCATCCTTGTGTGTTTTCATATTTATCCTTAAAGGTAATGCCCCCGAAGGGGCATAATCCTATGCTATGGAGTTTCGTCACTCATCATTGCATGAGCAGACTCGTTGTTTACTACTAATGTATATTCTACATTTAATAGATGTTTCTCTGAATCACCCATTTTAGCAAGTTTTTGAGACTTGAATGGACGTAGATAAGCTACGGAAGCCATTGAAGGGTCAAGAACATATGAGTATTCATCAGATAAGAATCTATCTGGAACAACATTTACTGAGCCAAAATCTGATAAGTAAACATCAGCAGAGCCAATAATTGTTGTTGGAGATGACTTAGGTGCTTGATAACGCTGTTCAGCAATACCAGCAAAAGTAGAAACTACTTGCTTGTTAGCTGGAGATACTAATAGCACGTCAGGTTCACCACCAGCGTTATATGCTTTTAATACTGCTTCTTTTAGCATTTCTTCTGTTAGTGCGCCACCTGCTGTATCAACAGTGTTAGTTGTAATCCATGATGCTAGACCACCTAATTTACGAGGTGTTGTATTGTTACCTTGGTCTTGTGCTTGGTCAGACAATAGGATAGATTCCATGTCTCGTTTGATTTCAGCAGAAGCTTTTGAAAGCTGATATGCTGTTTCTGTAGAACGACCAGCTTTGTCTACTACGTCATCTGTAGTTGACACTTGGATAACTTTGTCAGAAATCTGAGTATAGTTACCAACACGAGTTGTAGGTGTTAGAACTGCTGAAGTTGCATCAGCTCCCTCAACTTGTGCGTTGTTTAAGTTTACATCAGCTAGTGAGTCTGTTTGCCATTCATGGTATGTGTTTTTAGCTTTAGTTCTGCCAACAGTTGACATGAAAGGTGTTGTTGTAGGAGAGATATCATATATCGCATCCTGTAAGTCTTCACGAATACCAACGGTATCGTACGTTTTATATGTTGCCATTTTGTTTCCTCATTTTAAATAAAGTTTTTGAATACGTCTACCGCATCAGTTAATTTGCCTG
>WLWE01001289.1_pt1 | contig 18947 bp, 16 predicted proteins | sample 6718301 | NCBI WGS metagenome assembly WLWE01 (sample SAMN12718691, study PRJNA515312) | sponge metagenome | isolation source: marine sponge | host: Mycale hentscheli | place: New Zealand: South Island, Marlborough, Capsize Point | collected 2003-05-01 | reverse complement strand
GGTCCACATCATGATACTGAATTCACCATGCTCGAATGGTATGAACCAGGGGCAAACCTGACTTCAACTGCCGAATTGATAACGCAACTCTTGCATGACTCACTCCATACCGATGGACTGCAAAGACTACCCTGCAGGGAGGCATTCATTCAGCATGCCGACATTGACCCAATGACGGCCGGTGTTGGCGACTTGTTGCAGGCATCTAATTTTCATGACGTTGGTATCCCGGACAGCATTTCTAATATTCCCGCAGAACAGCAGTGGAGCCTTGCATTCGAACGATTACTTTCCGAGGTCGTGTCTCCACAGCTTGGAATTACTCAACCAACCATGCTTGAATCGTGGCCTGCAAGTGAGTCTGCATTTGCACAACTAGACTCAACGAACAAACAATTGTCACTTCGCTTTGAAGTTTTTGTTGCTGGCATTGAACTCATGAATGGGTGGCAGGAAGAAACATGTTCTTCCACTATTCGAAAACGGCTCGAAAAGACAAACACTATCCGGACGTCATTTAAAAAACAAAAACTACCTCTCCCGGATAGATTACTTGCCGTTCACGACAACATGCCGGAAGGTGTTGGGGTTGCCCTTGGATTTGATCGCCTCATGATGTTGGCAACTGGCACTGATTCAATTGATGCCATCCGTTATTTCAATTCTGATAATTCTTGACTTCGACCAGGAAGCATAATTGTCAAAAAGAAAATTTACTCTGATGGTTCAACCCCAATGATCTGCCATATTTCAACGTTCTGAAATCCAGCAGCATCTTCTCCTACTTCCGGCTCCTCTTGAGACTTATGATTCAACCAGAGATCAACGACGAGTGGTAATGTATCTTCTGAATGTTGTTCGCATTTATTAACATCGATAGTCAGATGCAAAGCCCCTTGGTACTGCTGATCACCACGAACTATCTCTGCAATGGCAATCTCGCTACACGCCGCAAGTGAACGAACAGCTGGAAAATTCCGTAGCAACTTAATTTCGGATAGCTTCCCGCTCTCTTCAGAATCATGGTGATGCCCATTGTGATCTGAGCCATCATGGTCTTCCTCCGATTGAATGAGTCCCGGTGCACAAAACCCATGAACTACGTCCCATTCCCCTGCCCGAATCGCCTCGTGCCATCGCATGACTGTTTCACGGGCGCGGCTGCGATCAATCCATGCGTTTACTGAAAAAACGCTGACGGATTGCGCCCCAAACCCAACAGATAAAGCCAAGCCAATCAGGGCAACACCTCGACCAACTTTATGTGAATTTCCGACCGCAGTATCCCTGACCGCTGCAACTGACAGCCCACCCGCAAGAATTGGAATCACCCATAGCACCTGGCTCACCAATGCCAAAACAGAGAAACATCCAGCCACAAGAGCAAGTACTGCAAGTGTACTTATCGGACGATATTCGTCGGCATTGTCTTCGGCTTGACTAACAGTCACAACTCATGTCCTTACTAGCTCAGATCAAGTCTTTGACTTTGGCCTTCCCGCCTGAGATTTCTTTTTAGATGAAAAAATTCGTTGCATCTCTTCCAGTGACGTAACACCGTTGAGCACCAGATCCATTCCCTGATCACGCGAGGTAACATAGCCATCTTTCCTCACTGCTTTTTTCAACGTCGCAGCATCGAATCCCTTTGCAACGCCTTTACGAAGAGAAACACCCGAGGCGAGCTCAAATGCACCAATTCTGCCAACGTAGCCGCGACCAAAACAGATACGACAGCCACCATGCTCTGAGGCTGTGCGAATATGGGGAACGTCATCTGTTGACCTTCCGAATTTTTCAAGAAGTGGAAGAGGTGTCTCTTGATGATCAGCACACTTGGGACATAACTTCCGAACTAGCTTTTGAGAGACCGAGCCAACAAGACATTTCGCGAGATCACTCGGCGAAATACCAAGGTCAAGAATCTTGTATATAGCATCAATACTGTTTTCGGCCGGAACACTAACAATCACCATCTTGTCCGCGAGTGCTCGCTTAACCAGTTCATTTGCGAAGTCTGGGTCCCGCAAATTACGAGTGATAAAACCACTCGGGTATGCGAGCATGGCCCTCTCGACCGCCTGATTTGGGCTCTCGCCTGATTCTGCGTCATACTTTTGTATTTTAATATTTTGGATTTCTTCGTTGTTTTCGTTTTTTTCCTCAATAGAGACAAAATCTCGCATCAGCCGATCCCCGGCCGTCACCGTCATATCAAAAAGGGTCGTGAGTCCATTGCCCTTTGACGCTGAAACAATAAATAATCCGTGCTTTTTGTTTACTAACTCCTGAAGTGACTCAAGCATTTCTGGAGGCATACCCAGATCATCTGCAGCCTTGAATTTTTTTGGTGGTTCCGCCAAATCAACAACGAACTGCTCGTGCCCTTTGATGACTTTGGCACTGAGGCGACATGTTCTTTTCTTACCATCTACCGTGACCTCAAATTCACCCACCTGTGGACGACCTCGCTTCTTTGTAGAAAGGCCAGCAAGTCTCATGAGCGTGACCAACACCTTTTCACCGGTCACAGCATCCAGCGGAGGTGCATCAACCCAAACTTCAGGATCATTTTTAGGAAGCTTCCTGCCATTTAGGAGGTGTTCTCGAATACGTGTTGGTGTCTTTGCGCCATCAATGTCATAGCGAACATGAAGGCCTCCCTGAGCCAGATCAAGCAACACGACAGGAGCGCGTGCAGCAAATGCCTCAGCCAACACTCGGACCAAGTCAGCAAACTCTAAATTTTCAGAGAGTTTTTCAACAAGAAGCGTATTCTCTTCCGGCACTTCACGGCAGGTAGCAATGAGCGCGACGTCTGGCAGTGCCGCCTCGACCTCTCCAGTGTCGTTAAGTGCTCGTGACCGAGCAATGAAATAAAGAAAGACAGGCACCAGCCAAACCCCAGAAAGGCCGCCTAGTGCACCCCATAGCCCACCACTTTCAAGAAACGCATACTCAGTCCAATTCAGCCCAACAGACACAGCAATTGCTACTGCTCCAAGCGCATAGGGAACGACAACTATACGTGTCCATTTTTTACTACCAATTCCATATCGAAGGCTGTCTTTTTTTACCCAGAAACTAGTAAGGCCGAAAAGTATCGTAAGCACGGCCAGAACTCCACCACCTATTCCAACAGTGGTCATATCCAACTTTTTTTCAGAACCAGCAGGAGGTTTTCCTTCGGGATCTTCTCCACCTTCATCAGCTTTTCCTGCATTTTCAGCAGGTTGCTTAGGAAGCTGAGCAATTGCAGGTAATGACAGTGCGGTCGAGAAAAAGAAGCAGAGAAAAACAATCATCAACCAGTCAGTTAATGCATGCTTCAGCATGGATTTCTCTCTATTCATAACAACTAACCAGCCTTTCAAGATTCATTGAAACAGGTTTCAATCTGAATGATTAACCGATCCCCTTGAGTGCCATTTGTAACGCTTCACGATTTGGAGCGATATCAAGTGCTGCTTGCCGGTCGATAAGCCCTTGGTCAATAAGATTTTTAAGACTCATTGTAAAATCCTGCATACCATCTCTCACCGATTTACGAATATGGTCCGCTAGCATATGTTCCTGTTCTTCCAAAATATATTTCCGAACAAGAACATCAAAGAACATTAATTCGACTGAAGGCACCCGCGAGACACCCTCTTTAATGGATTTAAGGAGTTTCTGCGCAACTATCCCTTTCATATTGAAGGCCATAGCACTCCGGATAGCCGCATGCTCTTCCTGAGGAAAGAGGTCAAGAATCCGAGTAATCGTACTTGGGGCATTTGAAGCATGAATGGTGCCGTAAACAAGATGACCTGTTTCAGCAGCATGGATTGCTGTCTTAAATGTTTCGGTATCTCGCAACTCACCAACAAGAATAATATCTGGATCCTCACGGACCGCATGCTTCATGCCAATTTCAAAATTTTTGACGTCCGTACCAACTTCACGTTGATTGATAAGACATTTGTCTTCAGTAAACACAAATTCGACAGGATCTTCGAGCGTAAGAATATGTTTTCGATAGTTCCTATTGACGTAATTCAACATCGAACCAATCGTGGTGCTTTTTCCAGATCCGGTCACACCAGCAAGTAACACCATCCCTTGGTCAAGTGTACACAGTCGCTCAATCGAACTTGGAAGATACAACCCCTCGAAATCTGGAATCGTGTTATTAACTTTCCGTGCAACCATGCCGAGCGATCCCTGCTGGTAGAGTAAATTCACTCGAAACCGCCACCGTGTATCACCAACAAGTGCTGTATATGCAAAGTCAGCACCTCCCTCATCGTCGAGAATCCTAAGTTGGCGATCATCAAGCATCGGAAGGCAGAGTTCCTTCATCTTCTCTTGACTAATTGGGGGTGCTTTAAGTGGTTGAAGTGAACCTTTCACCCGCATGTATGGGGGCTGATCAACTTTCAAATGAAGGTCCGAACCATCGAGTTTCACGAGGGCTTCAAAATATTTATCTACTTCAAGCTTGTTATCTTTTTTTGACACACGAGCCACTGGCGTGGATTCCTCCGAAACATAAGTTGATTTTGGTTCTGACTTGGCATCGAGTGTCATTTTTGCCTCTCCTATTGGATGGCCTCTTCGACTAGCGGAGGCTTTTCAAGTACCTCACAATAAACCACCGTGGCATTTCGACCAAATAGTGACCAATTCTGACGCATTGCCGGACTTTTAGGCATGCCTGCTTGCCGGCCGCACCGGAATCCCACGACTTGCGAGCAGTTGTTTGACATCACTAATAGTGCATGCTCCAAAATGAAAGATTCCAGCAGCAAGAACAGCATCCGCCGCTCCGTATTCAATTGCATCAGCCAGGTGCTCTGGCTTGCCAGCACCACCACTGGCTACGACAGGAATTCCAACAGCTCGACTCACTGCAGCAGTCATCTCTAGGTCATACCCATCGCGTGTCCCATCTCGATCCATACACGTGAGAACAATTTCACCTGCACCCAACTGCTCGACTCGTCGTGCCCAATCAACTGCCTCGATACCAGTCGGTACACGACCTCCATTTACAAAAACCTCCCACACCTCTTTTCCATCTTTGATAACCCGCTTCGGGTCGATATTGACGACCGTGGCACAGCTTCCAAGACGATTTGCGACTTCCGTCACTAGTTCAGGTGTCTTTACTGCCGATGAGTTGATACTCACCTTTTCAGCACCAGCATGAATGAGTTCAACAGCATCGTCCAATGTCCGAATACCACCACCCACGGTGAATGGCATAAAAACGGTTTCAGCTACTCGCCGAACCATATCGAGCATGATTGCCCGGCCTTCATGGCTGGCCGTAATATCAAGAAAGACTAATTCGTCTGCACCTTCAGCTTCATACCGAGCGGCAACAGCCACAGGGTCACCAGCATCAACAAGCTCGAGAAACTTTGTTCCTTTTACAACACGTCCCTTTTCAACATCGAGACATGGAATAATACGTTTCGCTAGCATATCAACGTGCCTGCAATTCAAGATGACTCATGGATTCGCCCAGACTCTGGACTCGACGCCGTTGCATACCGCCTACGAGGAATTCGTCCAGCAAGAAATGCATACCGGCCAGCCGCACATGCAGATTGCATAGCACGGGCCATTGTGAGTGGATCGGTGGCATGTGCGATTGCCGTATTCAAAAGAACACCGTCAACACCAAGTTCCATTGCAACCGCAACGTCACTCGCTGTACCAACACCCGCATCGACGATCACGGGATACTCGGGATCACCATCTTTCAGATACTCAAGACAGATACGCAAACTATTTGCATTGAGTATTCCTTGACCCGATCCAATAGGGCTTCCTGCCGGCATGACACTTGCTGCCCCAAGATCCTTGAGCCTCTTAGCAATTATCGGATCATCGCTGCTGTACACAAGCACCGTAAATCCATCATCTACGAGACGCTGGGTCGCTTCAATTGTACCGACAGGATCTGGTAACAGTGTCTTCTGATCACCGAGAACCTCAAGCTTGACCCACTCACTTCCTTTGTTTCCGAGGTCGCGAAGAAGCTCACGGCCCAGCCGTGCAACACGAACTGCATCATCTGCTGAAAAGCAACCTGCTGTATTTGGTAGCAGCGTGTAGCGAGCAAGATCAAGATGATCGAGAATATTTTCTCCGGCAGTATTCAGAAGACGCTCACGACGCACTGCCACCGTGACACAATCCGTTCCGCTTGCATCAAGACATTCTGCCATTTCAGCATAGCTTGCATACTTTCCCGTTCCCACGACAAGGCGACTTGCAAGCTCAAAGCTCCCCACTTTGAGTACTGACTGTGATTTCCCTGCAAGTGCAATATCAACTATTGTTTCTGCCATACCGTTTTATGTCTCCTCTCGTACTGCCTTCAACCGCCTCCAACGAGTGTTACAACTTCTACCTGGTCATGTTCTCGAAGAAGTCGACCAGAAAGAAGTGCTCGTGGAATGACTTCTTTGTTCACCTCGACAGCAACAGGGCGTTTTTCGAATCCTAGGTCAAGGAGAAGATCATGCGCAGTGTGACCATTAGAAACCTGTGTCTCTTGCCCATTTATAAAAATAATCATTGAACGTTTTGTCTGGGATTGGTTATGACTCATTATTGACTTTCACCTCCACGAGGTTGGGCAACGTCAAGAAGAACCAAGGGGGCTGCAACCCCACCTACCGCTCCACGTTGACTACTAAACGGAATGCCGTATGCTGCCGTGTTCCCAGAAGCACCATCGGTAACGTAGAGCACAGCAGGCGCCATTGGCGTTCGGCCACGCCGCATTTCAATCTGTCCTGCGACAAGTAAAAACTTTGGGTTTTTTACTTGTCCCGCTTGGAAGCCCAGATCATTGAGCACATTGTGCCGAAAGGTCGCTCCGAAGGTGGAGGTCATTGGATTGATCACTCCACCCGATATGTCACCCGTTAAAAAGTCGAGTATAAAAAAGCCTTCAGTACCACCGGCGAGAGGAACAGTGCATGAGGCAAATGAATCGCCTGCCTGCGAAGTCACTGCGCGGATGACAGGAAGTTGTTTCGGGGACACGTTCTGCGTAGAAACAACAATGCCGATTATGTAGCCTACTGTAAAAATGAGAATGAATCCGACTAGAAAATACAGTTGCCGTATCGGAACAAGAGGTGTTTTGATTTTTTCTTGCATCATGTCTTTTCAAACGAGGGAGGACCACAAACGATTCAATTGAGGGACCGATGGTGAAATGTGACATTTCTTATGTTATTCATTCTACGAATCTGGTGCCTTCTTTTTTTGATTATCTTTTGCATCAGGCTTTTCAGGAGTTTGCACAGAATCACCAACCGGTGTTTTCTGGTCAGCAAATAATCGGAATTTTCCTATTGAGTGCTCACCATCTGGAAATTGTTGGCTCATGGTGAATACCAGTGTTGTCCCTCCCTGAATTGGCGTCTGTGTCGCCGTTTGAAATGTTGCCATGTGTGACTTGCCTACGGCCCCAGCGATACCCCACCCGGTATCCTCGTTCTGGTCTCGTGCGTTGGCCACAGGCCACCCGCTCTGGGAATAGTCTGCCGTGACAGCAGTGAACATAACGGGAGTTTCAGTTTTTTGTTTGTCATTAGATATGACCTTTGCATTAAATTCACTGAGGACAAAATTGCCGTTTGGTGCACGGCCTGGCCCCTGAGCCGGCAACGTCTTGTCTGGGATTACTTCAAGACGTATTGCTGTCACAGCAGGGCCCTCAGGAACTACCGCTGTAAGGGTGTATGTATCTTTCCCTTTTTTTCCAGATACAAAAATCGTTCCGTCATCTGATATAACTCCTGTCGCTCCGATCAGACTTTTAAATTCGGTCAACAAGAGTGGCTTCAACCCTGCTTGGGGGGCTGGCGTTGGGGCCGGTTTTGGAGGAAGCGGCAACAGTTTGGCTACTGGCGTCGGAATAACCTGACCACCACTGTGTGTGCCGACAAAAATTGATTGATCATCTGGTGCAAACGTAACACACCAGACACTCGAAGACTGACGCTTCAGTCCTTGTTGCTCTCGTTGTTCGAGAACATCCCAAAGTTTGATCACACCATCGAGGCTTGCCGTCACCAGCCGAGTTCCATCGCTGTTGAAGCCGGCACTTGTTACCCAATCTTTATGCCCCGTAAACACTCCGGTCTGCTTGAACGTTTCAGCAGACCAGACTCGGATTGTCCGATCAGCACCAGTTGATACGAACTGAGAGCGAGTAGGTGAATAGGCAATTGACCAGATTGTATCTTCGTGACCTGCCAGAGTTTGTATCGCCGTACCATCAGCAGCGTTCCAGACTTTTACAAGGTTGTCTCCTCCTCCCGTGACGAATGTTTTTCCGTTCGGTGAAAAAGCGACGGCAGTCACAGGTCCTTTGTGTGCAGCCACGGTAATAGCAGCCTTACCATCTTGCGTATTCCACAAGAAGACTTTTCCATCTTCTCCTGCACTCACTAATCGCAAACCGTCGGGAGAGAAGGCGAGCGATCGCACCCACCCCTTGTGCTGCTTCAAATCTCTTTTCAATTTCCGGCTTTGCAAGTCCCATACTTTTATAAGTCCATCGTATCCCGCTGTGGCTACCAATTTTCCATCGGCGGAAACATCAACAGCCCATACGGCTGTTTGATGTCCCGATAATTCACCAATACGGGTGCCCTCAGACTTCCAGAGAATGACATCGCCAGGACGATAAAGAAGACTCTCTCCTCCAACTGTCACTAGAATCGGTCCATCTGCCGCATAATCAGCAGCAATCACCCACCGACTGAAAGACGAAATAGTGTCACCTGCTTTTTTGTTCAATGCTTCATCGGCGGCGACGACCGGCACAACAAAAAAGGAAATTGCAATAGTAACACTGAGTAGTGAACGCATCGCACGTTGTCGAATGGAGTCAATTCGCATACACCACTCTCCTTGAAGATTGATAAATGAAAACAAAGATAAAAGGAACATGGCTCCTAGTATAGTTACCGTTAGCAGTGCATTTCCAACAAACTGTGGATTCATCCGCCCCTGTCACTCCCAATGACTAAAACTACGCAGTTGTTGCATTCTTATTACACGGATTACACGCAAGGATATCCCCCCCTTTCCAGAAGAGATCCTGGAACTTCAATTGGCTGCTACGTACGCTCCTCAACAATAGCAAGGTGGGCCTTGCTTTACTTACACAATTCTTGTTGACGCACCCGAGAGCAAACGTTTCCTGAAACATGCAAACATCGAATTAGGTATACACCTGCTAGTGCTGCTGCTTTTGTCACCGAAGAGCACCGACAAAGTACTGCGTCATACACATCGATCCAGAATACTGAACGCAGGCTATGACTACTGCGAAGCATCCAAGAAATTCTGTGCATGGAATTTCATCAAGGCATCACCCTGCCGCTCATAAATTTTGTGTGCACTATGTGGCACATCTTGAACGACAAGCTTTTCAAATTTGATGCCGAGCTGGTTGAGGAATTTCATATATTCCAAATTATTTTCGTAGTTAAAGCCTTTTGTTCCGACATGAATGAGAACACGAAGTGGGTACTGCTTCTGCTTCTCGCTACTGGCATACAGGCGAGCCGTGTCGTACGCGTTGTAGCCCTTTGCAAACACCACACGATCACTTTCGTGACCGTCATTTTCACTGATTTTTTTCTCCGTTGCGAACCCACCACCACCGGGGGCAGCTGAACAGAAAAGTTCTGGATGTCGAAACATTATTCTGGCTGTTCCCCGACCGCCTTGACTGAATCCCTCAATGCCACGACCATTTCGTGAAGCAATTGTTCGATATGTTGAATCGATATGAGGAATCAGCTCTTCAATGAAGACGGATTCACCCTGGCCATTTTCTATTTGAGGGTAATCGTAATGACTCATCGGCCCCCCATTGATGAAAACATAGATCATTGGTGGCACACGATTTGATTGGATTGCCTTCTCAATAAATGCTGAAAGCCCTATAGATTTCAGTTCACTGCCGGGCCGTCCACCGTGGAGGTAATAGACAACTGGGTATCTACTTTTTGTCCGCTTTGATTTTTCATAGTTTGGCGGAAGATAAATACAGTACCCAACATCAGCTCCCATTGACTGGCTTCGAAAGGTCTTGTGCTGAATTGGTACTTCTGCAGATGCTTTTGAGGGCTGATTGACCCAACTAAAGGGATCGCTTGATTTTTGTTTTTTCTTTCCTTGGGCCTGAGCTCCTTGATTGGTGCTTCCACTCACTACCAGGAGCAGAATTGCAAGGCCTGCTCGTGCACTTATTCTTGTCATCATCTGATCTTAGTGTCCTGTGAGATTTGCATGCGTACAGCATGCCGCCTTATTTGGATGGTCTTAAATATGTCACATCGACTGGGTCCTGCAACTCACGCTGAAGGACAATAAAACGATCGAATAATTGACTGATTTGGTCGGCGTACTCTGGCTGACCTGCTAAATCGATTGTTTCGTGAGGGTCCTCTTTGACATGATACAGCCGAAGCACTTTGGCGTCGGGATAGATGATCAGTTTCCATCCATCATGCGTAATTGATCGTTGAAGTTTGAGATAGCTTCCATAAATAGACTCATAAGGCTTGGAGGCTGTGCCTGAATTTGTTTGGCCTAAACGAGAAAGCAGACTCTTGAAAAAGACATGTTCCGGCTGGTGTACTCCAGCCAGTTCAAGTGTTGTTGGCATTACATCCTGGAGATAAATCGGTGTCGGGTCTGTCACACCGCTGGGCACGCCAGGACCAACAACAACAAAAGGCACACGAATCGAGTGGTCATACTGATTTTGTTTCCCAACAAGACCGTGGTGACCAACTGAAAGACCATGATCGGCAGTAAAGAAAATCCATGTATTCTCTGCTTTACCTGATGCATCAAGTGCTTTGAGAATGCGACCAATTTGAGCATCAAGATGCGTCATAATCGCGTAATATTCGCGACGATGCACCGCAACAGCCTGCTCCGTCCTTGGGAATGGGGCAAGCTTTTCATCGCGTAGCTGTTTCCCTGCTCCAATTGCTTCTGCATATGGGTACTCAGGTAAAAATGGTTTGGGTATTGCAATCCTTTCGATTGGATAACGATCCAGAAATTCCTGAGGTGACTGCCGTGGATCGTGCGGAGCATTGAATGCCACGTAAAAAAAAGCTGGTTGTTTTCCGGCCTTGGCTTCTCCTAGAAAATCAATCGCATCGTCCGCCGTGACCGCACTCCAGTGTCGCCCACCTTCCCAGAATCCACCGAGGCTTGTATCTGTTGGACTCCACGGATCCTTGCCTTGTGCAGGAGGTCTATTGTACGAACTCTTGACGGTATTCGGCATACCAGGCCTGACGTGTCGGGAAACATCAAAACACTTATCAGCATCTGTTTTGATATGCCATTTGCCTGTCATGAACGTGCGGTAGCCTGCCTGGCTAAGAAGCTGGGGCCATAGCACACCTGCCTGCCGCTCTTTATCGGTTGTCTTATAAATATTATTTGCGTCCCAGACGCTCCGACCTGTTATCAACATTGTACGACTCGCGACACACACTGCGCCACTCCAGGAGCCCATGTTGTATGCATGGCTAAAGGTGGTACCGCGATTTACAAGTCGGTCAATATTTGGCGTATCAATATCCGTATGGCCAAATGCTCTGATGGCTTCATAGGTGAGATCATCCGCGAACAGAAATAGAATATTTGGTTGCTCATCTGTTTTTTGCTGTGCCGCTGAAAGGACATCACATGTCAAAATACTTGTAAGAAAAAATGCACATGCAAATGCCCGGGACATAGTGACGGTACTGTGACTCATTGTTTTCTCCTCTGACTTAATCTTCCTACCCGCAAACACTTGGTATGATTTCTTTTTTATAGAAACGTGCTCCTCTCTGAGAATCTTACTCTATGCAAAACAACATTCTCTCAGCTCCACTTAGCATTCTTGTTATTGGCCTGCTTTCATGCGTAGATACATCTTTATATGCCGCGGAAAACCTTGTTCTTCCGCTCTGGGAAAACGGCGCCCCTGGCTTTGAAAGTCGGCGCGACGAAGCAGAGGTCGTTGAGAGAGGGAGCGTGACAAACGTACACAATCCCTCGCTCACCTTGTTCCTTCCAGAACAAGAAAAGGCGAATGGAGTGGGTATTATTATTGCCCCTGGAGGTGGGCTCAGGAAATTAGGCATGCGTGGTGGTGGCGAAGAACCAGCTCAGTTCCTTGCTGAGCACGGCTTCACTGCCTTTGTCTTGAAGTACCGACTCTCGAGGCAACCCGGACAACCATACAAGTTTGAAGAGCATGTGCTTGCAGATGGTCAACGCGCGATTCGCCTGGTTCGCCATCGGGCTCAAGAATTTCATCTCGATCCAGAAAAAATTGGCATGCTTGGATTTTCTGCTGGGGGTGAGGTCGTTTCAATCACGTGCTATAAACCAGGCGAAGGAAATCCTGATGCTGCTGACCCAATTGATCGTGAATTTGCAAAACCTGACTTTCAAATGCTTGTGTACCCTGGGCCAGTCGGAATCCCTTCCAAATTACCGATTGACACACCACCGGCCTTCATGGTCATTGCGGCAGATGATGCACACACAAGTGTTCTGCTGAATCTCATGCACCACTTTCGTGAACTCGATGTTGACTACGAAGCGCATATCTTCACCCGTGGCGGACATGGCTTTGGCATGGGAGAACGGTCACAGCGCAGGAGTATTCAACATTGGCCAGACCGCATGCTCGATTGGCTCCATGACGAAGTCCTCAATACACTACCCAAATAATCATGTATCAGCTGAACGGTTTCTTGGACCATTTAAGGCTAGACATAAAAAACCCTTAACACCACATACTATTCCATGAGTTCAGCGAAGCCCATTTCTGGCATCTTGACCCCTCTGATGGTTCCTCTGTGTGCCAATGGTGAGATTAACGAGCGTGAACTACGACGGTATATTGATTGGCTTATTGATAAAGGAGTGCACGGGCTTTATCCAAATGGATCAACTGGTGAATTCACACGTTTTACAGCAGAAGAACGACGCCGAATCATCAAAATAGTATGTGACCAGACAGCCGACAGGGTCCCGGTTCTTGCCGGTGCAGCTGAAGCAAATATTCGCGAAACACTTGATGCTTGTAATACGTACCGTGACTTTGGTGCTCGAGCAGTCGCAATCGTCTCACCGTTCTACTACAAGCTTTCACCAGAGAGTGTTTTTGCATACTTCAGGGAAATTGCTCTCAACAGTCCGATTGATGTAACGCTTTATAATATTCCTCTTTTTGCCAGCCCGATTGATAATGAAACAGTCTGCCGATTGGCAGAGTTTGATCGCATTATTGGTATTAAAGATTCTTCTGGTGATCTTGCCAGTATGACCAGAATGATCCAGTCTGTCCGTCCACTTCGTCCAGACTTTCTATTCATGACCGGATGGGATGCGGTACTCGTTCCCATGCTCATGGCTGGCTGTCAGGGAGGCACGCACGCCACGAGTGGAATCGTTCCTGAAATTACACGAGCGATATATGACCTTACGAAGAAGAGCCACTTTGATGAAGCACTGTCTCTACAGAAACAACTGCTTGAGCTCTTTGATACGATATTTTGTGCTGCTGATTTTCCCGAAGGATTCCGCAGTGCAATAAACCTGCGTGGGTTTGACTTTGGAAAGGGAAGGCAGCCACTAACCGAGAACCAGTCCGCCATGCTGACAACTGCTGCCGAAAAGATCAGACTATTGATTCAACAGATGCTCAACAATCCAGTATTAGCCTAGATTTTAAAACATTCAATTTCCACGTATCACTTGAAGTAGCGACATACATGAAAACCAACGGCTTCCTCGGCATTGATATTGGCACCCAAGGCCTCTCTGTCATCTTCACAGACACCGAATTAAAAATTCTTGCCACTGGAGAAGGCACGTACGACATGATTCCAGGGCTTGACTCTGGGTGTTATGAACAACAGCCGTGTGATTGGGAGACTGCGATAAAGGACGCGATGACTGATCTGCGCAAAAAAATATCCTCGATGCAGATCGACATGGAAGTTCTAGCAATAGGACTATCAGGGCAGATGCACGGGGAAGTTCTTACGGGGGAAGACGGTGAACCAGTCGGACCAGCGCGGCTTTGGTGTGATGGTAGAAATGAAGACGAAGGCAATGAACTGACAGAGCGTCTGGGAACAAAATGTCCCAAACGTATGACCGCAGTTCGGTGGCTTTGGACAATTCGTAACCAACCTGAAAAGGCTGCCCACGTCAGTCACATGACAACACCTGCCGGCTGGATTGCCTACCGACTAACCGGGTGTTGGTATCTCGGAATTGGAGATGCTGCTGGCATGTTCCCGATTGATCAACAATCGCTGACGTATAACACACACATGCTGGCTGATTTTGATTCGATCGCAACTGAATCCACAAAAAAGAGTCTTTCAAACATTACCTTTCCAAAGTTGAGTGATCTTCTTCCATCCGTCAAAAAGGCTGGTGAAGATGGTGGTTCATTGGATGCACATGGCGCAAAACTGCTTGGGCTACCTGAAGGCATTCCGGTTGCACCTGCTGAAGGAGATCAACCGGCGGCACTCGCTGGCTCATTAATTGCAGCTCCTGGTCAGGTTTCAATGAGTTTCGGTACGAGTGTTGTTGCCAACTCAGTTGGTGATCGGGCGTTTGAGGGAATTTCAATTCCTATCGATCACTTCTGTGCACCAGACGGCCGCCCGATCAACATGGTCTGGCTTCGAAATGGAACGACGGCCATGAATATGGCAGTCAGCCTTTTTGGGGGTGACTTCTCCACGATTATGCCACAGGTTCTTCGAGCAGACGCTGACTGTGGTGGTCTCTTGGCACTACCATTCATGGACGATGAACCCGGGCTTGGTATTTCCCAAGGTGGCACTGCCATGGTGCTCGGACTAGACAATGAGACTGCAACCCCGGGCAATGCTGTGAAAGCCATGCTGCTTGCCACAATTTTTAACTTGCGGCTTGGAAGCTCTCAGCTCGATAAACAAGGATACCCACGAACTGAGATTATTTTGTCAGGCGGACTTGTAAAAACACCCGAGCTGGGACAACTCGTTGCTGATGCCTTCAATACTCCGGTAACAATCCTTGAAGGAGGTGACGAGGGAACTGCCTGGGGAGCAGTTTTGATGGCAAAATTTCGTTTTGAATCACTGGCTGGTCGCGCAAGTGACTGGACACAGTTCCTCGAAAATCAGAAAACAGGGACACCAACCCAATTTACGCCCCACGTCCAATCCGTAGAAACACTCAACGGCGTATTCGAGCGTTACCAGAAACTGGTGCACATGCACGGGCAGTTGGAATCAGTCACAAACCAGTGAGACTGTTCTATACAGCCTGCGTAAAAGGGGACGCTGCATGAACTAATTTGCAGCGGGATACAGAACTATCCTGCGAACATCTGCAACATATTCTCCTGGCACATGAAGGGCAGTAAGCCGCAACTGAGTCTTGCCTGCTTCGAGCTTTATGTCACCAAGAGAAAGCACGTGAAACGGCTTTACATAACTTTCACTGCCTCGATCAACACGGTCTTCACCAGTGTTCAGCGGTGGATCCCACGGTGTAGTAACGCTTGTCGTGATTCGGTTTTCACCGCAGGAAAGCTGGATGGTCGATCCCACATCTTTTGCAGGACATGTGTACCAGATTTTTGCAGTATAGGAGCCTGTATTGAGGACATCCACATCCCATACCAGCGAGTCCTCTGTGTTCTTCCATCCGGTAAAGAATGAACAATTTGGTGCGCGTCCACTATGAACGACACCCCCTTCTCCATACCCGTCCCTCGCTGGAAGTTCAGTCAGAGGTGCACCAGCATACCCAACAGGAAAACGTTCGACGTCCGGCTGCGGCATATGATCGAGAATATCTTTCTTCCAATCGTCAGCAATTGCTTTTAGTCGCTCTCTTTCCTCCGGCTGCTCTTTGGAGATGTCCCACTTCTGACCAATGTCAGAGAGCATATCGTAGAGGCGCCCTTTGTCATCAAGGCGAAAACGCTGCGTGCGTATACTTACTCGACCACGCTGAGAAGCAACCATGTGCCTCCGACCAAGCTCTAAGCTCAGCTCCTTTGACTTCGGTTGCTCTGTTGTATCTTTCTTGAGCATTGCTGTCAGATTGATTCCATCAAGTGGTTTTGGGGAACTCAATTGCACACCAGTAAGACCTGCAAGGGTAGGCAATAAATCAATTGCTCCAGTGATCTGAGGGAGCCGCACTCCAGAGGCAATCTGACCTGGATATCTGATACAGCAGATGCTTCGTGTACCACCATCATCTGTCGATCCTTTCTTGCCTCGCATTCCACCGCACCAGCGTTGACTATTTGGACCGTTATCTGAAAAGAAGACAACAATGGTTTCACGTGATACTCCTGCTGCATCAATTGCCGCCAGAATTCGACCAACATTTTTGTCGAGATTTTCAACCATCGCCAAAGCAGCCCGTGTAAAGACGGGGTTTTCTTTATTGACGTCTGGCCCCCTTTGCAGGAGCGGTCGCTCTGCAAATCGGCTCCAATCAGCATCCGGAATACACATTGGCGAATGGGGCGTGTTGAACGCGACGTAGCAGAGGACTGGCTTGGCAGCCGAACTTTTTACGTTATTACTGAAAAAACTGATTGCCTTTGTAGTGATGTCATCAGTGATATATCCCTCACCCTCTTCAAAGACCGTGTTGTGTTGCATTGGTGGATTGAAATAATCACCCCAATGCCCTTCCGTAAACCCATAGAAGGTATCGAACCCACGTGCCAATGGATGGTATGGCCACTGTGTGCCATTGTGCCATTTCCCAAAACACCCCGTAACGTACCCGACCTTTTTAAAAACATCGGCAACGGTTTCCTCTTCAGGGGACATTCTCTCTTCCCCTCGGGTTACACCACGGACCCCACTACGATCATGATACCGTCCTGTTAGAAACTCTGCCCGCGTTGGAGCGCAGACAGGCTGCACAAAAAAATGCTCGAGTAATGCTCCGTCACGAGCCAGAGAGTCAACCGCCGGTGTTGAGATTGTTTTATTCCCAACGCAGGAGAAGTCGCCCCAACCAGCATCATCTGCGAGGATTACAACAATATTTGGTTGCTGAGATTCGTCTGCCTGAACAGGGCTTTTGCACCACACAAAGCAAATAATAAAAACGATAGCTGGAATACATTTCTGCATGAGAATATCCCCGGATGAGAAAAGAAATGGTGCGTTCATGTTCCGAACCATACGAAATCTATAAAAATTTTCTGACGACAAAAACACTACCAAAGACAACCTCGGCACATTCTTAATGCACAGCGGCCTTCGAAAACAAATTGAGTATTAGGACACCGACAACGATACACCCCATTCCCAGAAATGCTGGTGCGTCAAGTGTTTGGCCATACAAAATCCATCCTACGAGTGTAATGAGAACAAGGCCAACACCTGACCAGACCGCATAGCCAACCCCAACAGGAATTGTTTCAAGTGTCAAAGACAACAAATAAAACGCGAGTCCATAACCAGCAACAACCACAAGTGAGGGTATTGGCTTCGTGAATCCCTGAGATGCCTTGAGGCAACTCGTACCAACCACTTCGGCTAAAATGGCAAATGCCAGGTAGATCCAGGATTTCATAAAAAGGAGGCTTTCCGAGTAAAAGAGTTTTTTGAACGTGCCTCAAGCCGTGTGATATTTTTGCCCAAAGAAGTTACTGCTTCTGATACACCCGAACATAATCAATCTGCATTTCATCAGGCAGTTTTGTCACATCAAGCCGTGGCCGCTCCCAATGTGAGCAGAGGAGGCTTAGGACTACGTACTGCGGCACCTGAGAAACTGCTTTGGTGTCTCGCATGATTTCGACACCGTCCCAGAAAAAAACACACTCCTTATCAGTCCAGAGCAAACCATAGACATGAAAGTCTTCACTGAGATCACCCATTGGACTTTCAGGATTGTCCTCAACAGGTCCACCCATTTTTGAAAAATCTGGAATTGACGGACTCCTGACTTTTCCGAGCATGCCGTCTTGTGCTGTACCCCAATAGTAAATATTCATTCCGGCCCACCCACGGCGACGGCCGGAACCGAACCATTCGATGATATCCATTTCGGTTCCACTCTTATCTGGCTGATCGACGAAACTCTGGAAATGTGGCGTCTGCACCCAGAACGCTCCATGATGTCCTTGATTTTTCTGGAACTTCAGCCGGCACTCAAAATAGCCGTGCTTCCAATTGTGTCGGCCACGTGTCTGAATATAACTGGCATGGACTTTTTTATTTCGCCAAAGAGTTCTCAGGTGCAGGAGTCCATCTGCAACACGTATTGTTCCTTCAGAGTTTAGCAATGCCGCATCGCGCGTCTTATATGAGGGCATCGTCCAATTCTCTGAGTTGAGAGACTTTCCTTCAAACTCATCACGCCACACAATCCGATAGTCTACTGGTATGCACGCGGGTGGTATGCACGCGGGTAGTTCCGACCTGTCCGAAAGCCCAGAATCTACTTCTTCACAAAGGCCGTTCACGCTGCTGGACAACAGCACCAGACCCACCACACCTTGAGAGAGTGAAAATTGCATCAGCCGATAAATCTGACGCACAGTCTTGCAATAGTTTTGAGCAACATCCATCAAATTTTGATCGTTACGTATCTGTGTGAATCGAGGACTTACCTTAATAGAACTTAAAAACACTACTCACCGGCAATAAGATCTCTTGTCGCAATGAGTTCACGGGCCATGCCCGCAATAACATCTCCACTTGCAACCCCCGGCAATACCGGCCACGTATAGGTTTCAACTTCAAGATGTGGTTCATAGGGCAGTTGGCCCAGAGCATGAAGTGCTCGAATAAGTTCCGGCCTTGTTGTCCCTAACGGCCCAAGACGATCTGCATCGACCGGAACATGAAAAT
>WLWE01001286.1_pt1 | contig 18985 bp, 35 predicted proteins | sample 6718301 | NCBI WGS metagenome assembly WLWE01 (sample SAMN12718691, study PRJNA515312) | sponge metagenome | isolation source: marine sponge | host: Mycale hentscheli | place: New Zealand: South Island, Marlborough, Capsize Point | collected 2003-05-01 | reverse complement strand
GAGTCTTGCCAAACCCTCGACCTGCGACGATAACCCAAAGCCACCAGTCCGAATCAGGTGGTAGCTGCTCAGGTCTCGCTTGCAACTGCCATCGGATACGACCGAGAGCTTCTTTAGGTAATGACTCCAACCGCTCTTGCGTGACCGTCATATCAACACATCACGAACCCTAAGAGGCTTTCAACGTTTCAACAATGTCGATGATTTCTTTAGCAACGTCACCGTCGAAGACTGTGATATCTGCCTGTATCCGATCCGGTTGATCTAAGCCGAGATACCGGGCGCGTCGTTCCATCACTCTGAGCAAACGATCAACGGCGTTTAAGTCTCCTCGACGAACTAAAGGCCACAGTGTCTGTTGGACTCGTTCTAGTGCTGCAAGCTCTTCAGCAACAACTTCCTTAGCTGGCGTCTCGACAAGATCATTAATGCCTTTCATTACGTCACGATGAGCATGTTGCGCCGATGAATAACCAAGCCGTTCAGCTATATCTTCGAACGTCACCTTTGCGCCACGCAGTTCTAACGCATTCGAGCGCCGCTTAGCTCTTTCAATCGCCTCGGGGCTAGTTAAGCCTTTGTTCGCCATGATGGCTCCCAATCATACTGTCTATGTTTAGTCGTTTACGTTTGTGTTTACGTTACGGCATAGTTCGAGGATTTTCATTGCTGGTGTGTCTCCTAGTACTGCTTTGACGTCTTCTGCTTCGTCGTTAGTGAAGGTGAGGTTGAGGCGGTAAACGGTTTTCTCTTTGCGGATGATCTCTTTCTCTTCTTCTGTGTGGGCTTCTTCTACTCGTTTCTCGATGTCTCGTTGAGCTTCGATAGCTGCCGGAGTTGTGTTTCTGACGGTTTCGCCTGACTTGGTTTCCCCAGTCCAGTTTGGTTCGTCAACGGCTCGGTCTCCCGGTTCCCATGCTTCGGCGTATTCGTCGCCGGCAAGTAGGTCAGGTGCGGGGATGTCTTCGAGTAAACGGTTGATTTCGTCGTCGCTGAGCATTAGGGAGTCAGCGGCCCAGTCCAACGCTCCGAGCTTCTCTAGGTCTCTGAGGACTTCGGTAGCTAGCTCGATGTCTTCGCTGCCTCGTGCCCTGTTGTGGCGTAGGGTCGCAACTCGTGCCTGTTCCAGTGTCATTGGGACTACTGCGACGGGTATTTCGGTCATTCCTAGTTGGCTGGCTGCTCTCCAACGATGCTCACCGTCCACGATCGTAAACGGATGCGTCTTCGCTGTTTCTTCGTCTTCGGTGCGAACTGCCACAATCGGTTGCGTAAATCCGTCTTCTGTGATCGAGCGAATCAGTAGCTCAAAGTCGGCGTCTGATTGACGGTTCGGGTTATAGCTGTTTGCGCTGATCGACGTGACGGGCACATACAGAATTTCTAGTTTCTCTAATGCTTCTGTCTTCTTCTCGACTTCTGCTTTGCCCTTAAACCTCGCCATTAACTTTTCCTTTCTGGAGTCACGGTCTCACCCGTGTCTTTCTTAATTTTTTTTACGACACTGTCTATTGCTTCTGCCATTCGGTACGGCGAAAGCTCTAGCGTTGTTGCAACCCATCCGCATTCTTCGGCGGTTCTTGTTGTTAAACCTCGGCCACCACACGGATCTACCACTAGCTGTTGCTCTTGGTACTGGCTGGAATAATGTTGCAAGACGGCTCGTGGCGTGTCTTCGTCATCCATGCCAGTTAGATCTGGATAATCGTCTGTCCGTTGATCTCTGAAGTCTGCTACCAGAATAAAGCATGGCTTCTTCTTGTAGTAGGTGATATCCCAGACATTCCCAACATGAGCGCCCATCGATTCCGCAATATCAATCGCTCTATCTCTTTCGCCGTTCCCGCCTTCCATAAACGCCAGAGTCTGCATCTGTTGAGCAGGTTCGAGGATCTGCCAAAACAAGTTATTCAGATCGACCGATCGTTTCTCGACACCCGCCTTTGTGCGGAATCCTGCCGCCAAGCTCTTCGTCCACGGTGGATCGACGTACATCAGGCCACGTTTTCCGCCCCACATTTGAACGACAGTTTGCTCTAAACGGTTTTGTTCCTCTAAATCGCCACACACAAACCCGTGTTTGCCAACCATCCAGACTTCGCCATTCACTACCGGATACTTTTCGTGAGCCTTGTTGTAATGCCATGAGCCATCTTTTTGGATATTACGAGCCATGCAACTCATTCGTCCTTTGTTTCGTTTTTCTTGGTAACGGATTCGGAAACATAAACGTCTCAGGATCTACGAATGTCTTCGATTGGCGAAAGCGTGGTCTCTGCGGATTCACCGATGATGTTGTTTGTGCGTGCTCAACAAGATTCGGTATGACATTGAAATAGCGCATTCCGTTCGTTTGTAAATACCGGGCGACGATGCCATCGAAATTTGTTGGCCCGTCTTTCCTGTCCCAGTCTGTCCAAGCGCTATTCGGATCATCGTAAAACTCGATAAGTCTTTGACTCATTCCCGCCGGAAAATAGACACACACATTCGCGCTGAAATCTGCGCCCGTGTTCCAATAGGACTGGCCTTCAAGGTCTCGATTCCTGCGTGAAAAAAACTGGATAACCTCATTCGGGTTTTTGTTTATCTCGTCGTGTGCTTTACGTAGGAAGTCTTTTGTCAGAATGCAATCGTCTTCGAAATGAATTCGAGGGTTCGCACCAGCTACACGACAGGTATTTAAGAACGTGTTCATTGGCGGATCGTTCTTGATCTGGGTGACTGTTACTAATTCAGCTATGTGATGTTTTAAGTACTTTACGAATCGATGTCGAGACGGAACTGTTTGTACCACATAACACAAATCAGTCATTGTTTAATAATCATCCTGTTTAAGACGTAGTTATCTGACGGATCAAATTTTTGTTGCCAGTCCGGGCCTACCCAATCAGGCATCACCCAATAGGTGTAGCCATCAGGCATGTCGAGATAGCGCCACTGTTTCTTGCTTTTGAAGAAAGGGCGATCCTCTCCGTATTTTGCAATCAGGTCTCTCATGCGATGCCAAAGAGCTAAATGTTTCTCGCCGTAATGGCTCATTATGTATTCGTGGGGCAGATTCGCGTATTGGCCTTTAGGCGATGACTTCTTAAACGTCACTTCACTTAGTCGAGCCATGATGTCTTTGGCTGCGTCGTCGTCTGGTTCGATATGTGTTTCGTTTACCATGTCGGTTTGCCTCCCCAAGTTCCTGCACCTTCTCTAAAGAATTCTGGCTCGATGTACTTGTGAAGGTTTCCCATGATCGAGGCGAAAGGATCACCGAGGTACATCGCTTGCGTCATTTTTTTGTATGACCCTTTACTGCCACTACATGCGTGACATGGGTTTGCATCAGGGAAAGGAGCGGACGAATGATTGCCGTGTGCTCTCAGCATTTTGGTTTCAATAATGCGGGATCTGTCAGCTATCCAATCAGGTGCTTCGTCAATGCATTCTCTCTGGAATGTTTCCTGCCATGTCTCACCTAGTTTGCGTTTAGGTTCTACGACACGTTTCCCGAACTGAGCAACTGTTTTTATTCCGGGTAACCGCCGTTCTACTCGATCGAACCATTGCGGCCATGCGGTTCGTGCCATCGCTAGGTTTGAAACGCCGAGAGCATTCATTGTTGGCGGTCCGATCCGTAAAGCGACTGGTTTCACTCCATGCCGAACCATTACGTCATACGCCTTGTTGTAGTCCCAATCATTATCGAGGACTGCTTTCCAAATGTCGCCATCTGTCCAGTCGTAGATAGGGCGGTTTAATCGGACACCGTGAGGCTTCTGTGGTTTTGTGAGATGACCGCCGGAACTGTACAAGCCTTGCCGTCGAGCAAAAGACTCGACTATCCGTAACCCAATCACCGAATGAAGCTCTTTCCCCTCATCTGGTGGGAAACGCTCAGGCGTGACCATCGCATTAATGTTCTTTTCTTCTATCTCATAAGCGAAATCTGGTGGTTGCCTTACCCAATCTTCTGGATCGAGTTGAGGATCAAACACCCAGAAGTAAGGAGCACGTCGATTAAACACGTTAATGATTGGCTGCCTCGCATATATCCAATGCATGTTAACTTCAGGTCTTGCTGCCATTCGCTCGGCGTATTCGTATGTCCCCGGAAACATAACTTCTTCGTCTCGAATCAGAACGTCTACGGGTAACCGGCCTGTTATCTCCGCCGCAATAATCATTAATTCCAGACAAACACCCGAATCTTTACCAGCCGAGAACGAACAAACCAGCCGGTGTCCCGCTTCGTAATCGCTCACGAGTCGATCAATGGCCGCCGAGAAGGTGTCTGTTCCTATGAACTTTTGCATTAGACCGTCCCTACGGGCTTCCTAGCGACGATTGCGCCGTGGTAGTGCATACGCTTCGGGAGTCGTTGCGACAACCTCATAGCCCCTGTGAGCCGCTTAGCGGGGAGCCAGTGAGCAACCGTGTCTGGTAATGCGTTTAAGGGTTGGGCGGTTAAAGCCGTATAGCCCGCTTTGCGGATCATGTCGCTAGCTGAATCGTGATTAAAGCCGGGGCCAAGCTCTTCCCAGACAGTTCGAGACCCTGCGCCCGGTTTCCGTCGTTTACGTGCTGGCCAATTCCCATGCCAAACAAGTGTCCCGCCCGGATTCAATAGATCTCTTAACGCTCTTAACAAAAGCACTTGGTTTGATCCCATGAAGTGCGCCGCAAAGATTGAGGTGATTACGTCGAATGGAGCCAGCACTTCGATTTGATCGATGAAAGCGTCGATGCCGCTTTGCTGTTGAAGATCAGCGCGTACCGTAAACGATTCTCGGTGTTTCGCTGTTAAGACTTTCAGCATGTCGCCAGATAGATCGGTTGCGGCATAAAGACTTGGCTCAGTGATGTCAGCAACAAATCCTGTTCCTGCTCCGATGTCGAGGACGCTTGCGTTATCGCATAGAGGCCCAATCAGGTTTTTGAGAAGCTGATTTTCTGCTAAAGCGATTGGTTCCGAATAGTGGTCGTCGTAATCGACTGCTGTTTCGATCGAGTAGTTATTGCGACTGATAGACAACTGGACCTTCATTTCGAGTAGTGCTCTGCGGTTTGATGTTCGGCGATTAAGAAACGTATTACGTCTGAGCGGTTGGCTTCGTGCTCGTCTGCGAGTCGGTCGAGATATTCGACATCGATTTGATCGAGACGGACAGCGACAACTACTTTCGGTTCTCGTTTTAGCCGCTGAATCATTGCAACATCGTAGCGTAAACGTTTTCGTAAACCGGGACCATTCATCAAAGAAGGCACCCGTTTTGGGTGCCCTCTCTGCTTCTGTTATTCCCAGCTAGAACCTAGCTCAGATATAGCGCCAGTTCTGCTTTCATTTCTTCTTCTGCGGCTTCGATTGCCATTCCGTAATCGCAAACTGATTCTTCGGGATGAGCCACGCCACCCATGATTACGCCAGCCCAACCTCGATCGCTGATTACTTCGCCTTTGTAACCGATCTGCGTTTCTCCGTCGAAGAGATCATCTCGAAGAACGACGTCCTTTGGTGTGTAGTGCATGAACCAGAGTTGGTTCTGGTGGTCAAGGCCGTAGCAGCTTGGGTCGCCGTAGCTGTGTTTGTAATAGGTGGGTTTGATCTTCCAGCTAGTCGGTAGCGGCTGTCTTGTATCTTTGCTGATTGGGTCGCTGCTTCTCCACTGCTTGCTCATGCCGTCACCTTGATTTCTGCTTCTATCGGCATTTCGATTCGGGAGACGGTGTAGAAGCGTCCACCGTGGGCGTTACTCATAGACACGGCGTACCGGCTGCCATTGTTGGTCGCCTTGCGGCCTGCAATTTCGAGGACGCTGCGGAAGGTGTAGCTCCGGGGCGAGTCAAAACCGTCTACGGGGTAGCGGTTGGTGATGGTGGTTTTGGTAGTTGCTGTCATGGTGCTAGGTGTCTCCTGTGTGGTGGTGTGCTCCATGCCTTCAATATATAGCCTACGGATCCGAATAGCAACGTCTGTTTCAGACTTCTTCTAAATCTTTCTTTAACGGCTTCTCCCAGTTCCGTCGATCCTCTCGAAGCTTTCGCAACTCTCTATAGACAGTGTGTGACGTAACCCCAGCGGCGTCAGCCATCGAACTTTGGCTATAACCCTCGTTCGTTAGATCATTCCAAATGCTTCGCCGGGTATCACCCAACACGCTTATCTGGTCATACAGATCTGATATCTGTTTCGTGATCTGGTGCGTTTTGTTTAATCGGGCGTCCATCATTAACCTCCAACCGCTCTCACATTTGCGGCAATAGTTCGTACAGCTTCAAGCCGAGTCCTAAGCATCATCATCTTTTGTTGTGTCGCTTTTTCCTGAGCTTCTAACAATTTGTATTTACGCCATTCACCTTTTGCCCAAAGGTTCGCAGCGGCTTCTCTTTGACCTGCCGTCTTATATGTGGGCGAGTCCATCAACTTGACGATCGACACCCAAAAGCGTTCTTTGTATTCGGACTCTGCGATAGCGCGCTCTTGGCTAACTGCTGCAAAGCGCTCACACTCAATTTCTAGCTCATCGCACAGTTGAACAATCGAGTCCTCTATTTCAACTTGCGTCAGCGGATTAGAAGGGTTCTTCATCTGGAATATCAAACCCCGATCCGAATTCGCTTACTTTGTTTTTTGTTGGGTAGCGAGGAATCTGTGGCCTATCTGATTGCGGTTCTGTTGACTGGTTAAAGTCGCCAGTCGATGAACCTCCAGCACGATTGTTTTTCTCGATGTTCGCTGTTGCCCATTTCAGGCTAGGCGAAACATCATCAGCAACAATTTGTATCGCTGTCCGTTTCTCCCCGTTCGCACCGTCCCAAGTTCGATAATCAAGCCTGCCATAAACGACGACTCTCATACCTGTAGTGACTGACTCAGCAACATTCTCGGCAAGATCTCGCCAGCATGTCACGTCAAAGAAGTGCGCTTTGTCTTCTCCTTGTTGATTCTTCTGATTCCACGCAACACCGAAAGCGCATACCGCTGCACCGTTTTGGGTAAAGCGAAGCTCTGGTGTTCTGGTCACGTTCCCTACGACAGAAACTGTGTTATCGAATGCCATTGACTCTCCTAATCATCGACGTCCTTGCGGCGTCTCCTGTTATCCCACTGTCTTTGTGGTGGTGGTTCTGGTGGTGGTTCCGGAATATCACGCCAAGTCTCCTCTAAAAGTTGTTGGCGCAATATCTTCAGGCGCTTCATCTGTTTCGGGTTTGCCGTCATAGACGACCTCTCTCACAGTTATTCGCAACCCTTCAACGTCTCCTACCGCTGGTGCCCAAAAGCGTACCGAACGCAAGTGAGCGGCGCTATCATCCGGAATCTTTCCGACGTCAACTAGCGCATCTATCGCTGCCTTTACCGTTCCAGCACAGGCAGCAACATCTGGTGCGGATTTCCAACTGACTATCAGCGGTTCCACTTCAATATCTATTCGATTCAATTTTGGGACACGGCTCAGCTTCCACAGATATGCCCAACGCTGTCGAGCGTCACGAACCATTTGTGCCCGTTTGTGGTAATGCCAACGCCGTTCTGCGTTAACAGTCCAAGGACGCTCGGTGTCTAACGATGACCAAGTGCTCACGTCATCTGCTTTATCAGCTTGTAAGTCTTCGTCAGCCAAGCGCCGCCTCGTCCTGATTCTTGTTCTTTCATCAGTAGCTCTGCGCGTCGTCCGTTGCTGATGCTTCGATCACGCCACTGCTCAAACTCGCTCACAGCTTGGATAAGACCCCATCCTGTGTTTCTCATTTCGTCTGGAATGGTTTGCGAATATTCCAGCGTGTCAAGAATCTGCATTTGTCGGGTAAGTCGCTGAGTGCGTGACCGTTCGGTCAGTTGCTTATTTTTTGGATACAGAGGGAAGACTTGTTTAACAATCTCTTGCGATGCTGCGAAGTCGAGCTTGACTTGAAGCATCTCCCCTATTTCGTTATCGAATGTTTCGGCGTAGGTAGTCGCAACTTTTAGAGCGGCGCTTGCTTCGTTAAGTCGGCTTCGCCATTCCCCTGTGTGCCGAAATGTGAATCGGCCTATTGCGTTCTGCATAGCTAGCCGCAATGCGTTAGTGCATTTAATTCTCATCATCGTGTTGACTACTGCGAATCCTGTTGATCCGTCGAAGCTGTTTATGAGCAGCATCCCCGCTTCAATGTCGTCGTTTCGCATGTGATGTGGCAAGGTTCCGTACAGGAATGTCACCGCTCCATTAGCTCGTTGGCCTGCAAACTGTGGTTGCCATCCTTCACCCATGAGGGCACCAGCTACGAGCAACGTCTCTTGTGTTTGAATGACTGCGTAACGGTCGCCGACTATGCCAAGCGGGTCGCCGGTATCTAGCCGGTACGTGACGTGCTTGCCGGGGACTCTTCGAACGTCTTGCACGATCACGTTTTCTGTTTCGAGGTGTTCGTTAACTGCGATGGTTGGTGCGTCAACCAGCACCATGCACGGTTTCTGAGCTACTTCGAAGTTAAACCCGGCTTTAGTTGCTGCGTCTTGCAACGACAGATGCCGAATATCTTCGCCGACTGTCCGCCAAGCGGGGAGCCGATTATCGGTAAGCGTAAGCATTTATGGTTTCTCCTATCACGAGAACGGCCCCCGAAGGGGCCGCCCTCTTTGGTTTTTTAGTGTCCGTATCCCCACGCTGTTTGGTGGTGGGTTACTGTCAGCGCTTCGTGCTCGTTACGAGCGACTCTGGAAGCGGTCGAGTAGCTGTTGATCGTGATGAAGCAGTTTTCTTCTCCGCCCATCATGTAGAAGTTGGGTACCTTGTAGCCGGTAGCGTCGCTGATGTATGCGCCGGGAACCGGTGCCAGTACGTCGGTGCTCTTAGTCGAGTCGATGCGCTGAGCTTCGATCATGCGAATTTTTACCCGCCCGGTCTTCGATACTGCTACGGCTTCGTAGTAGTCGATGTTGGTCTGGTCGTAGCCCCATGAACAGCAGAAGATGTCTCCGACTGTGACGGTGCTAGTAGGTTCGGTGGTCTCTGTGGTGTTTTCCATACTCCAAGCATAACACCTGCGGATCCGTAGATCAACTTTATTTAGGAATTTCTTTGGCAACATTCAATACTGTGGTTTGGCGTGAAGCGGCATCTTGTCAAGGGAGCGGTCCCGACATGTGGTTTCCTGCCGTCGGCCAGTCCGACCCAATGCGATTCCGAGAAGCAATCAAGATTTGTTCAGGGTGCCCAGTTCAAACCCCCTGCCTTAATGAAGCGATAGCAAACCATGACTACGTCGGCATTTGGGGGGGCACCAACGAACGAGAACGGCGCAGCCTGCGCGAACTATTGCAAGCTAATCCTGACGTGTCGCCCCGTGACCTGATTCCAAAAGTCCGCACCTTAAAGCGTCGTCGGGGTTGGCGTGGACCCAGTCGTGGCACCGACGACAAATAGCGACCGTGTTATCTGGATCGACTATTGATCCCCCTTGCGAACGACGTAAAGGCTCATGCAACTCGCTAGCTCGACCATAGCAAGGCGTCTTCCGATCAAACCAGAACGCTGCGTTTTCGCTGTAGTAGCTCTTTAAGAATTCGCTGATGACTGGACCAGCTTCGCAATCTGGTCGGTCCTCTAATTCTGTCTTAACCATTTGCGCTCGCTGCCGATTCAGCTTCTGGCGTTTCTTGCTTACTGAGCGCAATGGTGTCTTCCGTTGAATCGGGCCGCTACGCTTCATTGTTTTTCTTCTTTTCTCATCCATGCTGTTGGACAGATCTGTAAACCGTGACATTCACAAAAGTCATCTTCGAACAACTTTGGATGATCGACGGTGAAAACTTCCATTAGCGTTTTAGGCTTCGGGTTTTTGCTCATGGCTGACATGTCCAATAAAGCCAGCTTCGCTTGCCGACCTTCCAAATGTGGTACGCCATTTCTGTATTGACTACCGGGTCTAAGATGCCGCCCCAGCTTCTTGGGAAAGCGTCGCGCCAAACGTCATTAACCTGCCAAAGACCTCTATCGATAGTCCCGTTGCGATTCGGTGGCGACACTGCCCGTGGTTTGTGTCCTGATTCGCACCACGAGACCGCTAAGGCTTCCCGGCAATCCCAGTCGTACTTAGGGGCACAGATCAGCGTTTCAATCTCTGAGAGCTTCCTAGTGGCTAGCTCCACGATGATGTTGTCAGGGATCGTCGTTGTTTCTTCTGGAACCGGAATGGTTTCAACTGAAGTAGTTGTTTCCGGTGGAACAGTGATTGGAGTCGTAGTGGTTGACGTAGTCGTCGTTGCTTCGCTCTTAACTTCAATCGGTGGACTTGCCACCCGTGTCGATGCCCCTGAGCAACCGATCAGCGTTAGAGCTACAAGTGCTTTAAGTCCATGCCTCCACGAAATCCCACTTAGCTTGTTTCTCCTGCCGATTACAAACCTCATACCATCCACCCATCTTTGCGATAGTTTCTTCGATCTTCGAATTCGACCACGCTGCTTGGCTCCCATTCCGTCCTACTTTGCGAATGTGGTGGAGCACTTCGCCCCATGCTCGAAAAGCTTCTGATCGATCTGTGTTTCCTGTTCTTCTATCTAAGTTCTTTTTTAATAAGTTCTGAGGGACCGTTTCGCCCTCCCCGTCTCGGACCATTTGGTCAGACCCGACCCGGACCGTTTGGTCCCCCTCCTTAGCAGGGTAACGAAGCTCATAAAGTGAAGACGTTTGACGTCCATTATTAAACCTCGGCGTAGTGATTAACAGCCCTTCTTCTTCTAGCTGCCGTTTAGCTCTGCGAACTGATCGAGTGTCAGTTCCTTCCGGTAGCAACTGCACTAGCCGACCTGTCGATGGCCAACAGACACCTTCACTATTTGCGAACACTGCCAGCCCTAACCAAAGCCTTAATGCCAGCGGCGGAATCTGCGCTTTCAACATGGATACCGGGATGGCAACTTGTGCTGGCTCCCAGCGCTCAGTGTGTTTATAATCTGTCTTGACCGATGCGAGGTCGCGACTCTCCTCCATTTGTCTCTCCTATCACGTAGTAGCCCGCTCAGACTTCACGGCACTGAGCGGGCTTCTACTATCTCACAAAGTTTCGAGTAGGTCAGCCAGATCTATTGCGGTGATCCCTTCACGATCTCCCCAAGCTTCTTTTGCTGCCTTGTGATCTCCACCAAGATGGTCGAGAACAATCTGTTTAGCTAGAGCGTTCACCATGACCGGTTCGTTTTCTGGTTCGAATGCGACCAGCGTTTCGCCCGGTACGTGCTCCGCCTCAATAATGTCGCCGTCTGCGGTGACTTCTGCGCCTAACTCTTCCGGCACATAACCGGCGGATGAAACGGCGTCTGAGAAGAGGCCACGACAAAGTTTTGAGATAGCACGCCATTGCAACATGGCCTCCGGATACTGCTGCCAATTACGATTATTCGTTAAGCCAGCACGTTGCGCATCATCCATCGTAAACGTGGAACTCATTTCGTCACCGTTATCCGCACGTTTACCAATGGCCGTCACGCTCGACTCAGTCACTTCGTATTGCACTGAATGACCGGCTCGACGGACGAGACTTAACATTGCAACCGGGGTCATGGAGGCTTTGCCCTTAATCACATGAAAGTTATTCACACTTTCAACAGGGTTCCAGCCGAATGCTCGACCCGCCATTGCTGCCGCAATAATGTCTGCCGGTTTACCACGGTAGGCATCTGGCAATGTGCCAGCTTGCGACAGGACTTCTGCTTGACGAAGCACCAGATCAAACGCTGCTGTTTCGGAGATAGGGATTAGATCGTCGCTCATTTGATCCTCACCGAGTTGCGCCATTCACGGTTGCAATACTCATCCTCATTTATTCCGAGGATGTCCTTTAGCGCTCCCCATCGAGGCGTGCGACTAAAACACTTTTCGAGTACGTCTAGCGTGGTTGCTTCTACGCTTCTGATTTCTCCGGTGACCTGATCTAGCTGATTGTCTCGCTGCATTGCGTAACGCTTCGCCGCAATCAGTAAAGCTTGATGATCGACTTTTGTGCGGCTGTAGCTGCCAGTACGTTCGATCAGCTTGCCATCATGGACGAGCCGCTCACCTTCTACGTTTCCAAGCTCGTCGGCTAGTCGATTCTTCCAGTCTTTTAAGACCAGATCGATAACCTGTTTAGCGCTTTCTAATTCCAGCACTACTTCAGCTAATTCAACAGGATCAGTCGGCAACTCTCGTGACTCTCGATCGAGCGCCGCCGCCAGTTGATCCAAGTCGCGTGCTGTACGGAACGCTGCGTTTGGTTCAGTCGTTGACTCTATGCTCATTTGTGGCCCTCCTATTGGCCTTCTCTTTTCCCTAGTATCTCTAAGGGGTGAGACTCTTAGAATGCTCCTTCGATGATTTGCACCATTTGGCTAGCATCCACATTTTCGACGAGACCCATCACGGTGACTTTCTCGCCTTGTTTGTTAATCTTGTAGACCTCAATGTTGTAGTAGTCGAAGATATTTAACTCGACCCGGACACGTTGGCCTCGGAAGTTCTTCGTTTGGAAGTGGAGGCCGTCGTCGTGTGCAACTGGTGTGTGTGCTGCGAGGCGCATCTTTGTAATTCTTGGGATCTGCTCCCACGTAATTTGGGCCGTCTCGGTGGTGTTCATTACATCGACCCCGGATCGATTAAGCCGTTGTCCTCTGCGATTACTCGCTGGACACGGAGACGCTCTTGCTCTGCTTTTTGCTCATCTGACATTTCGGCCTGAATGCGGCGACGTTCTTTCATGTCGTCGTACATCTTGGTGATTGCCATCTGCGTCTCTATAGGTAGATCGCCGAATGATCGGGTCTTGTTTGTGGTGGTCTTTTCCATACCTAAAGCATAACACCTACGGATCCGCAGAACAACTATTGTTTCAAATCTTTTTAGACTCGCTCAAAGACTAAAGAGGTGGGCTTCAGTCAATGAGCGAGCCGGTTCCTTTGGTCCCCATCTTCGAGGCGCTAACAATCTTGGCAACGGCGATAGCGCCGCCAACAGCGCCAATCTTCACTGAGTCCCAAAGACTCGGACCGGGTACCGCAACCGCCGCACAGAAAGCCTGCACGAATGTTGATAGGGAGCGTTCAAGGAGATCTCGATAATCCATTATTTACTTGCCTTCTTTTTGGCAGGAGCTTTCTTCGCTGTCTCTTTCTTAACTGGTGCCTTTTTAGCGGCTTTCTTTTTAGGCTTCGGCTTCACGCCTTCAAGGGCGCTCCATGTCTCCGGACCTATGTTGCCGTCTGGCACTAGCTTGTTTGCTGTCTGGAAAGCGACGACAGCCCTGCTGGTGATAGGTGAAAAGTTTCCGTCTATGTGAACGGACTGACCTTGCTCGTTTAATAGTTTTTGAGCTTCGACTATGGCGTGAAACTCGCTGTTGTGTGTAGCTGATAGCCAAGGACGTGTCATGTTAATACCTTACTAGTTTGTTCGCCGGTGAGTGCTGTCCAAGTTAAGCGCCCGCATATACCGTCCGCTTTAAGGAAACATCGCCTTTGAAATTCTTTAAGACGGCGTTCAGTGCCTCGACCAAAAACACCGTCTATTTGATTAGCGCCAACCTGCTCTTGCAACCATCGGACATGAGACCCACGATCGCCACGTCGCAAAATGTGGCCCGGATATTCTCGTTTCTCTTGTTCAACAGTCGGGCGTGCCTGCACAGCGCGAAGACGTGACCATGTCAAAGCACCACAAACACCATCCGGCTGTAAACCGTTCGCTTTCCGCTGGAACGCTACGAGCGCTTTATGGGTGCCGTTGCCGAAGTCTCCATCGATAGCAATTTTGAAACCATGACTCACGAGAGCCTTTTGCAAAACTTTGACGTCGCCGCCTTTCGAGCCTCGACGTAACGTGGGCGACCCTCCTGTTGGCTGTTCGGGTTTCGGGTCACCTTTTTGAACAGCGTTTTTAGGAACCTGCCACTGGCTTGACTCCATCGCCTTTCGCACATAATCACGCAACGGCCCAGTGTAAGACATGTCGTATTTCCGACTGGTCCATTCTCGATGATGAATGATTCGGTTATGTGACCAACCCTGCCATTTACACATAGCGGCGGAGAGTGTGACTAACGCCTTTATCTGAGCTTGGCTGTAAGCCTCACCGATGCCGTTGTTCTCGACTTCAACACCCCAGAACTTGCCGTTAGCTTTCTTATAGTCGTTACCTCTGCCAAAGTTCTTAGCGTTATAAGCGCCTTGACCGGCGTCAAACTCTTCGGTGATGTCTCGCCCAGCTTCTAAGTCTTTAATGACTTCAGACGAGCCACGACCGGCGTGGTTGCAACGGTTCTGAGAGATCAATAACAGCTTGCCTGAGCGTCCCAGCAGGAATTGGACTAGTGGTCCCTTTAGGTCACTGCGTCCGTTGACACAGATGTTGCGACACGGCATGTCAGCCGAACCGCCAGCAGCCGTATGATGCACAATCATGCCCAACGTGCCACCCGGCGTATGATCGAACGACCATTTAGAACCCCGGCGAGTTTCCCAACCCGGTTCCGCCTCAACGTCAAGGCCAGCGGCTTGCAACACTTCCAGTACGTTCGCCATTAGCTTGGTTCCGTCGGCCAAGCCCCAAGCTCAGAAACCTTGCTAGCCGTTGACGGATAATCTCTTAGCTCTTGCCGGTAGGTAGCCCACTCTGCTTTCTTAGAATTGCTCAGTGGCGAGTCAGCGCCTTGTGTCCAATCTGTACCATCTAACCGCTGATCCCGAGAAGCCCGAATCTGAGAAAAGTCCTCATCAGCGGCTGCGGCTTCGGCTGCTCTTGCCGCTAACTCCTCTGACGTTAATTCCACTTCAGTGACTTCGCCTGTTGCGCAGTTCACTATTTGTCTAGTCGGCATTTTTTCTCCTATGAGTTCTTTATTCCATACAACGACATTTTTGAGCTAGCCGTAAAGTTTCCCACGCCAGACTCAAACTTTATTTTGTCTATTGCGGCGGTTTGCTCGACCATTCCAGCATTTACTTGACAGTATTCATGGGCATTGGAATTCGTGCTTAAACATCCGGCTAACAGTTGCCAGTTTCGACCGGGTGTATTGGTTGTGACTGCGTACCCCGGAACGTACAACCAGTAGCCTGCTGGGTTGTCTGCGTCAGCGGATGAACCGGGAATCGGATGAGCAACGATATGGGTTGACGATCCTGCGCCTGTATAGTTGTTTTGGTAACCAAGAAACGTGTTAAACGAAAACTCATCATAAAGCATTTGGTAGTTGTAATCGCCTGAACTGTTCCAGTAAGTCGAACCCTCACCAAAAAGTATTTTGTTACCCGAGGCGCTTGGTGTCCATACGCCAGTGTTAGCACCCTTCAAGGTACCGATAATCAGCAAGTCATCATAAGTGGCCGGGATGCTCGTGAACTCAATGTCAGTAGATGATCCGCTTGGCGTGATAGTTGAGATATGGGTTACTGGACTTGCCATAATTAGCCTTTGTATCCTGCAAGCATATAGCTCGTGCCAGCGGTGAAATTTGGGGTAGCTAAAGCGAAAAAGGAAATGGATGTGATTGCCGTATTAGACGCCCAGCCACCACAAAGCACAGTGGTGAACCCGTCAGTGAAATCTTCCATGCCTTGCCCTCCTCTAGATAAACACACTTTGTAGTCATCAGTGTTTGTGTAGTTCGGAATAACTATGTTCGTAGCGGCGAACGCTCCAGTTGAAAAGTTGTTACCTGCCGCATATCCGACCATTGCTCTAGTTGATGTTGCTTGCCATTCTGTAAGCCTGAACGGAGTACTGCTGCCAGTGGTACCCCAGCCGCTTCGACCATAATTTGTACCACCATCGCCGTTGAAATTAACGTAAAGATTTTTGTAGCCAGTAGCTTCAACTCTCGCGCTAAGCGTCAACTCTAAATGCTTATAGGTTTGCGGAATCGCACTTAATGTAACTGTGTTAGTTGAAGCACCAGTTACTTGACCCTCGGTAATTGTTTCCCAGTCAGCCATCAGTCTGGTGTTCCTCTCCCAAACAGACTAAACGTCGTTGGCGCTGAGTAATAGTAATTAGAAGTTGTTGTTTCACCTGTAACTCGGATGCCTTGAATAGCGCCCGCAGGGTCGTGCATCCAGCCACCGTGCATAACAAAGTAAGTGGCTGAATCTACTTTATAACCGTTTTGAAACAAGATGGCGCTCGCAATTTTGGATGAATCAGCGTAATCGTGAAAGTCCATGATGAACGAGTTAGCAGTGTTAGCCGCAGTATTGCTAGGCCAATCACCAAAGAACCCCGGTCGGTTAGTGTAGCGACTTAGTTGAAACGAACCGTAAGCACTTGAATTGCCATAGACTTGCTCTGACCCATAATTTGTAAGTGTTGTGTCAATACCACTTCCTATATCAATAAAAAAACGGACTTGGCTGTTAAAAGAAACATTTCGAGCTAAAGAACCAACAAGCCGCAAATCACGATATGTCTGCGGAATTGAAGTGAAGTCGTAAGAGGCGGTCGTTCCGTCCGCTACATGTTTAGCAATAAACGCCCAGTCATCTGGAGGCATCGGCCAAATCTCATCACGCCTCGCTTCGGCCAGTTCACCAAGCGACCACACACCACTAGCAGCGGAAGTCGTGGGCGCGTTTTCTGGCCCAATCACACCTCCATTAGAACCGTAACTCATCGTGCAGCAATCTCGTCATCCGTTAAACCGAGAGCTTTAAGTTTCGCATCACCAGAGGCTTTGTCTGCTACCCGTTTTTCTTCGGCAGCTTTCGCAGCAGTATCAGCGGCCAACTGAGCTTCCGCCGCTGCCGTCGCCGCTGCTTCTTCTTCATCGGTGTAATCAACAACGGACCGTTCACCGGTCGTACAGTTGACAATCAGTTTTTGAGTCATCAATGCTCCTAAGAGTTTTTTATTCCGTACAAGTCGTAGCTGCTACCAACAGCGAAGTTACTAAACATTCCTTTTAGCTGGATTTCGCTAATCGCTGCGGTGCTGTCATAAGTCCACATTCCACCCCAACCTGTCATCGTGCTGTAAGTAGTGCCAGCATTCCAAGTTGTTGTGTCAGTCAGACCGACACAAAAAAACCACCCAGTTTTTTTGTAAGTCGTTTGAGCATATTGGGGAATATAGAAATACCAGCCGCCGGGTGTCACAGTGTCCGAATTTGATCCGTTCGACGAAAGACAAGTCACACGAATCGCAGTGTTACCACCACCGTTGTAAAAGTCACCGATAGCGGTGTACCCGCCTCGATATGCGTAGTTCACCCCCCACGTATATTTGCCGGTCGTGTCACCGTTCAAGTTGGTGTCCATGTACTCAGGATTCACCGCAGTAGTGACACCATGACCCGATCCCATGATGAGCAGATCATCGTACGTTCCGGGGATACTGCTCCAAACAATCGTCCTAGAAGGAGAACCAGCCACTGTTTGGTTAGCTATCAAAGTAGTTGCATTAGCCATTAGTTCCATCCTGCCAAAATGTATTGACAACCGGCTAACCATTTATCGGAGCCAGTGTTATATACCTCCAGTTTGATTTGATTAATGGCTGTCGTGTTGCGCCAGATTCCACCCATTTCCATCATCACCCAAGCTCCACCTGATGCGTAACCAGAACTGGCGTAGTAGGTCTTATGAAAAGTCGTGTTTGCATAGTTCCAAAACCACAAATTCCATGAACCGACCATATCCCCACCCGAGCCAGACCCAGCAGCAATAGCCGGTCCGTAACCCATAGTGACCGGAGCAGTCGAAGCCTCATTGCTGCTGTAGGTAGGCGAACCGAAACCGTTGCCTTGGGACACACCTAAGTAGCCGTAGTTGCTGCCCGTGTCGCCGTTAAGGGTCATCATCCAAGCCCCTCGATAAGAGCCGGCTTGGTTGGTGTTAGTGGTACACGAAATTTCTAGGTGCTTATATGTCGCAGGAATTGACGTAAAATCAACAGCAGTCCCCGTGCCATCAAATGTTCCTTTGGTAATTACTTCATATCCGTCTGCCATTATGAAGCCAATCCGAAGAGAGTCATTGTGTAGTTGTCATAGTAATCGGTAGCGGACGGCCCTTTTGACGTTAAGTCGATTCTGTCGATTGCGCCAGTGTTGTTCCACCAAAAGTACGCTTTGATTGGGCCACCGTCTGCTGAGGCCACGCTTGCATTGGTTTGAGTGTCACGGCTGCTTCCCATAAACCAGCTTGGCTTTTTTGCCACAGTGCTTGAATAGCCCGGAAAGGTATACATACCAGCGCTTGAATACCCGGTTGCTGAATAATTTGGAAACGACTCACCCGGATAATCCCGCCAAGCCGACGTTGTTTGCGTCAAGCTGGCGGCATTTGTGGATCCAAACTTGTTCATCACATATGTCTGCGAACCGTAGTTGGCGTCAGTCGTGTCAGGCGATCCCCCACCAGTTCCCAAGCTCATCACAACTTTTGCGTCAGCAGGATCTCGGTTACTGAAAACCACAATTTTTAGCATCGTAAAGTTCGTCGGAATTGACGTAAAACTAACAGTAGCGGTGGACGAAGTTGACTGGACAGTTGTTATCGCTTCATAACTGAGAGGAGGGGCAGGCCAAGTGCCAGCGCCCTCATAAGCAGCAACCTCATTCATAGTCCAAACACGAGACGCGGCAGAAGTAGACACCGTGGCTTGTGCGCCAATAGGTGACCACGTTTTGCCCGACTCGTAACCAGTTGGCATCAGGTAATTTCCAAAACACTCAGCGACAACTCCAAGAGTGAACTCGCGGTAGAGCTTGCTTGGATGTAGTCACCAGCCTCCAACACCAATTTGCCTGCCACCACACCAACAGCAGCATTCGATGGTACCGACAGAGCTTTCACAAGATCATATTTGGCGCTTGCCGAAGAGTCATACCAACAAACAGTGCCAACTTGCGCACCCGTGTTATCGACGTTCGTGAGTTGAGCTAGCAACACAATCGAAGTCGTGGAACCCGGTGTCGTGTAATAGGTGACAAGCGAGTTGGTTAACGCTGCGCCTTTGTTCTTAAACGTATTTGCCATTTT
>WLWE01001281.1_pt1 | contig 19011 bp, 19 predicted proteins | sample 6718301 | NCBI WGS metagenome assembly WLWE01 (sample SAMN12718691, study PRJNA515312) | sponge metagenome | isolation source: marine sponge | host: Mycale hentscheli | place: New Zealand: South Island, Marlborough, Capsize Point | collected 2003-05-01 | reverse complement strand
GTGATAGCGGTGGAGAGACTGCTGTCAACGGTCTGAAGACTAGAGTCGGCAGCTGAACGAGTCGAAGCCTCATCGGTGATAGCGGTGGAGAGACTGCTGTCAACGGTCTGAAGACTAGAGTCGGCAGCTGAACGAGTCGAAGCCTCATCGGTGATAGCGGTGGAGAGACTGCTGTCAACGGTCTGAAGACTAGAGTCGGCAGCTGAACGAGTCGAAGCCTCATCGGTGATAGCGGTGGAGAGACTGCTGTCAACGGTCTGAAGACTAGAGTCGGCAGTTGAACGAGTCGAAACCTCACTGGCTAGGTTAGTGGAATTAGTAACAATGTTGTTACTCATAACAATAACGTCAGCCTTCAGAGTACTGTCGTCACCATCGTAGATTTTAAATGCACCGTCCGAGTCGGACTGAATGACGGTATTTCCGTCAAGCTTAACTTTATATGTATTGAATATATGATTTGCCATACTAAAATATATACACCAGAACTCTAGCTTTAATAAAAAAAGCTTAAAATTACACTATTCCTGCTCCCGTGAAGATCGAATAGGCTTCTCCCGTGGAAATTTGTCGTCCATATATGCGAAAATCGCAGAGCAGTCCTGGCCAATAGGATAAATCATTATTCGCAAGGCTTCCATCCGATTTTAATTGCGCACCTAATGTTACGGAGTAATTTTGAGTAAAAGCCAAAAAGGAGTTGCTTGTTTCGCCATAATTTGCATAATTTGACCCTTGAATAGTAAGGTCATCAGCAATTCCAGCAGCAGATCCATCTCCCGAATAAAAGAAAATGTTTCCTTCTGAAGGGAGTCCTGTTCCCAGACTTATTGTAAAAGCATCAGAAAACTTATCAGCACTATATCCTGGAGCTAATTCATCCCCATTGTAAACAACAGACATAAATGTCCAATTTCCTGTATCATAAAGCTGATCCCAGGGATCGGGCGGGTTAGCAGCAGAATTAGAGTACAGATAATTAGAAGGATTTCCTCGTAATTGCGCAGGCCTATCGCTTCCGTCAAATTTATGATACAACCCAAAAGAACGAGAAGAAGAACCCCCGAAACTCCATGGTTTATAATCTTGATTCGAGCTAGGGCCATGATTGGTCCCCCATAACGGCCGAATCCAATAGGTAATAGAAAAACCTGAGGTAGTCGGCGTGTCGGCCCTGTTCTCTGTTAAAAAAGAAAAAGAATTGTCCCATAAACCTTTATTGTTATCTTGCAACTGGGGGATATTAATAAAATCATTTTGGCCGTCAAATTCTATACCTGTCATCGCAAAACCATTGTCCCCTATGGAGGTAGTACGGTTATAAGTCATATTTTGAAGCACGCCTGTTAGGCCCTTTCCTCCACTATAGTTTATGCTAGAAGAAATTACATTCTGAGAGGAGGGGGTCGCTGACGCCCCCTCTAAAATATTAACATTTGCATGATAATCGCTATCGATTACATAGTTGGGATCATTCCACGCAAAAAACCTCGCTTTTAAACCATTAGAGAGTAAGGAGTTATTTTCAGAGTTTGTTACAGCTCCGCTTTCGGGATACATCCAATCGACAGACTGTCCCACATAGGGAGTGGAGTCGGAAATAACTCCCGCCTCTAGCTGTGGTTGAAATAATACGTAATACGTAGTTTCGGATTGAAGTCCTGTAAACTCTATCGTATACTTATTGAACGGAGTGTCGCCTACTACCACATAATCACTAGCTAATAAGTCAGCATTCGATGGAACAGTGCTGCCTGTATATGGTAAAAAATAACCTGTCGACCGCACTCTAGGAGCCCAATAAATACTAAAACTAGAGCTTGTTGTAGTACCTGTATACCCTTTGTCGTAAGGATACATAGTGGGGTAAGTACGCACATCAAAAACTGTACCACTCGCACCAATTACACTGCTTGAATCTCCTTGCTCGACATAACTATAAACCGTCTGCTCGGTATCTGGCGCTAAGGCGTAAACCTGAAGCGTTTTATTAGTGTTGGCTGTCAATAAGCCCGAAGAGGCAGTATAGGTCGCCGCGTTAGATTTTATTTCAGAAGACGTAGGTAGCGAAGACCCTGAGTCTACCGCATATAGATAGCCCGTAGCCCCTTCTCCCGAAAACCTCAGATAACAAGAAACGGCAGCAGTAGTAGCTAGAGTAGAGCTTCCGAGACTAAGTTTTTCAAAAAAATCAATAAGTAAAGGCGAAGGCTCTGCAATAGTAGTAAAGTTAAAAAAAGAATTTCCTCCACCTATAATCGTTCCATATCCAGCAGAATCTTCCGCGTAAGCATAAGCCGTATACTGAGTCGACTCACTTAGGTTATCAATATTAATAGAAACAGGAGTATTTGCTGTAGAGGGAGAAGAAAACGAAGAGCTTTTGAACTGCTCGACAGTAGGAGTAGTCAAGCCTGAGCCTGTGACCCATAAATAAACCGTGCCGTTTTCATTTGTAGTAGTGCTGGTGGTAATGGAATCGTAACCCGCGTCACCATTTAGGTAAAAAGAAGAAAGTTGAATAGACTCAGCGGTGCTAGTAGTAATGTAAGTATTGCTTCCACCAATAACTGTAGAGTTGCCGCTAGCATCTACTGCATAAGAATAAATAGTATAACAAGTATTAGGCGTTAAGCTTGAAAGGGTATAAACAGTATCGACTCCAGCGTTTGAAGTAAACGTGTTAGTAGACCCCACTATTTGCGAAGTTGTAGGAGCAGCAAGGCCACAACCTGTTGGCCAAAGATAAACAGTGCCCCCTGGGCTTATGCGAGTGGTAGTTTCAATAGAGTTTGTCTCAGGGGTAGAGTTTAAGCTAAAATCATTAATACTTATCGCAGCATTGCACGGTGCGCAATTTTCTAACTCTGCAACTTTAACACTTAATTCTGTAACATCTACCGTTTCGGTAACGCCATCTTGATTAAAAATAGTTAACCTTCCTTCTCCCGTGCTCCCTATAACAGTTATTCCGTCTAGTTTGAGCTTGTAAGCACGCTGTATATGATTCGCCATATTCTTTTTTACACGTTGATTAATTTATTGTGGAGGTACTTTATGTAAAGATGTTTAAGTCCCAGAGGGAAGTTCATAAAATGCAAAATAAAAGTGTCTTTAGAGATATTACGCGGATCAGTATTGAATTCACTCATTTCGCAGAGCTTATAATTAAAAGCGGAAGGGTCGCTTTTTTTTAGTATGTGGCTCAGGACTCCTTGATCACTCCCAAAATCAAAAAGTTTAATAGTTTCATTTTCATGGCAAAAGTCATCCAGTTTTTGTAAAATATTTTTTACATAAGAAGTATTTTTCCAAAACATAACGCCTGAATTTAGGGGGAAGGCGCTGTCTATAGCCGATGTTACAAAATCTTTACTTAAAATAGCTTGTTTATTCCTGTATTTATTAATAAAATCTTCTAATTTTTTATCAAACTTTAAAGGTATTGCATCTGAGTCTAGCCATACCACCCAGTCATGCTCTTCAATGTGATTTATTAATGCTTTCGCTTTGGACCAATTTGGAAAACTTTGTTTATTGATGTTTTCTCTGTAAATATAAAAAGTATAATCATTAATAGAGCAATATTTTTTAACAATCTCTTCAAAAGGTGACCCGTAATGGGCGGTTTCAGAAGTGTAAAGAGAAACTATGGCAATTTTTTTACCTTTATTATAGGTTTCATAAGTAGGTAAATCATTACTATCTGTTAAGGCGTCAGAGAAATAATTAAAACTTTCTAATGGTAGAAAATCTTTCCACAAAAGAGCTAGTTTGAAAAACTCTTCATAAATCTCGTTAAAAACGTTGGCGGATGTACTTGAGTCGTCATGAAACTCATCACTGTAATGAATGTAATTTGGGTAAAAAGTAACAAAGTCTTCGTTGTAAATTTCTTTTATTAATTTAATCGATTCATTAGTAAATTGAGACAGATCCACAGAGCGAGATAAAACAGAAGGCTCAAAAGGAGAAATGTCAATGCTTTTAAATATTCTCCTACAATCCATTGTTGCTAAATTTTGTCGACCAATAAAATTAAATGGACATAAAGAAGAGTAGTCTTTGAGTTTTGCGGAAAATGGAGTTAATTCCTTTAATGAATCTTCATTGAGTGATTTTTGATGAAGTTTTTTTATAAAAGTTTCAAAAGTAAATTCTTTATAACTTTTTTGCCATGCATTCCAGCATCTAGTAAACGGATCACAAATAAAAGTAAAAGTAAAATAATCCTCGTAATTTCCACTATTAAGTATACCTTTTACAAAGTCTTCATTACCCATTTCGTAATGAGAACAAGTGTCTTCTAGGTATTCTAAAAGCCCCTCGGGGCCGCAGTGCAAATTAAAATAAATAAATTTATGCTCGTGGCAGATCATAACAACTTTTTATATTTTTCAATATTCTGAGGGTTATAGGAGCTATACTCATGTAAGCATTGTTTGCTAGCTCCCTGATAGTAATCAAAATTTTCTTTGTGAAATAAAAGAGAATATACCAATTGTTGTGCCCCCGCATCTAAATCAAAATCTTTATAATAATAGCCATAATCCTCGAGCAAGGGTGAGTTATGTATTAAAGGTAAACCTAAATAAAGGGTTTCGAAGTATAAGTTGGTGAGCTCGTTTAAGGTTTGGTGCGTTACTACTGCCCCCCTCCATCGCTCTAGAGCGTCCAGAACGCACCACCTATTATTAAAATAAACTACTTTGTCTTTTACTATTTGAGTGTGATTAATTAAATTATTAAAACGAGTGGTCGCCCTTAGTTTTTTACAATTAAATATATTAACGTTCTTTAACTTGCTTTTGGGGTGGACGTAAGCGGAGTTGCAAATAAAAAGAGGAATCAAGCAGTTTTTGACAATGTTAGAATTAGGCTCAAAAATACAAGCACGATTAAGCTCAGGGGAATCGGGGGTATATAAAAGTTTTTCTTTCTGCGTCTTAGAGATACTGTCATTTATGAAATAAGAATCCCATAAATAAGGAACCTCTTTAATTGGTTTATCTTTAAACAAAGACTCAAGGTAGGTTTTTTGATAAAGCAAATGAGGGAGAAGCCATATTTCGTCAAAAATAAAACCTATTTCATTGGAAGCTCTAGAGACAGGGCTGTTACTAGCTGGGCTGGAAAATAAAATATCTTCCGTATCGGTGAAAAATTTGTTTTCTAAGTTAAAATAAATACATTTAGTTTTGTGCTGGTCGCAGGTCAAAATTTCCGATAGCAGCCCCAAGTCGGGTATTAAATCTCCAATAATTAAGTAATCTAATTTTAAAGATTTTATATCAGGCACCTTGCTTAGGAATACGCATCTAAAATTGCTTTTTAAAAAGGGGGGCATTGAATCATTTATTAAAAATGTGCAATTAAAGCCGTTTCTCTGCAGCATATCCCCCAGGAAATATAGCATTTGAGACGCGCCTGATGACCAAATGTTCCGTGTGGAATTAAATGTTATACCTATTTTCATGAAATGGTAAGTAAGTCTCTATATTTATTAATGTTGGCTGAATTGCGCAAAGAATATTTATGAATTAAAGCGGAGCAGTCTTCTTTATATTTATCTAGATTTTGAGCATGAAAACAAATGGCTTCATGTAATTTTTCAGCCCCCCGCAGGCAGTCGAAGGCAGGGTAATAATAGCCAAAATCTTTTATGAACTCAGAGTTGTGTATTAAGGGAGTATGGAAGTAGGCGGCATCAAGATAAACATAATTTAATCCAACATGCATTTGATGGGAAATTATATGGGTAGCGTTATAAGCTAACTCCGTAACTATCTGAACTCGCCCCTTAGCTTCAATCTGAGAACTTAAGCTTTGAAAATGTTGCTCTAGCATACGGTAGCCTAACGTCTTATTGGTTAAATGTTCGACGCAAGCTACTATAAGTTTATTTAAAGGAGAGGGGTTGTTTTTTTGTTTATAAACTTTGTAGATATGCAAAGGTATAAGGGAGCATTTATAAGGGGAAACATTGGGCTCTAGTATAAGACCTACAGGGTCGCGCTCGGGAGAGTAAAAAGCCGAGGAACCTTCAGGGAGTTTTTTACTTTCTTCTTCGATAAAGCGAGGAGACCAAATGTAAGGACAGGTAAAAACTTTATTGGTGTTGTAAAAAGATTTAAGATAGGGGATAGAATTCTCAAAGTGCGGCGAGGTCCACACCGCATCCTGTCCGTTAGGCTGCAACGGGTGATATCCCTCTTGGTTAAAAAGACACAAATCCGAAAAAAGATGGTTGCCGTAATGAATATTAATAAGCTTGAATGCCCCTTTTCTCTCTTTAAGTTTTTGTAAAAAATCGTGGGATAAATCCCACCCTGCATAAAAAAGAAAATCTATATGTAAATTATTAAAATACAACTCCTCTTCGGTAAAAATGGGGCAATCAAAAGCACTATGATCTACATGGTTATTTAACTCTCTCGAGTCTACCACTAAAAAAACTTCATGGCCCAGTTTCTTGAATACATCTTTTAGGGAAAGAATATTCTGCAGCAAGCCATTGCTGAATACGGTGTGATTTGTTTTCGTAGTTATAAAAATATTCATCGATCTTTCACTGTTAAGTGAACTTCATTTCCCGCTTCTTCAATATCAGAACTATAAATAATGGTACAACCCGAGGTAGTTACATTGCTGAAATTAAGCGAGTAAAAGTTAGTTGTTGCGGCGGCCAAATGAAATGAGCCTACAACGAAAGGGGACGCGTCATAGACTTTTCCAAAAACAATAGAAGATGTTGCTGATCCGCTAGCGATAGTATGAACTATATTTTCTTCTTCAGGTTCTATTCGTTGGCCATCAACGTAAAGTTGTCGAAAATATCCTGTGGAACCTGAAACCGTGCCCCCTATCCCGTGCCCATTTTCTACAATTAACCCATGAGGGCCAGCTTTTAAGCAAACCTCTCCAAGTTCAATGGTTCCTGAAGTGAAAAAACCTGTAGCAAAGGGTTTGGTGGGCGCCCCTAAATTTGCGCCCCCACTTATCGCAGGCAGTATATCTCCTGCAACGGTAACATCTCCAGACAAACCAAGAGGCCCTGTTATAGAGCCTCCTGTAGTAGGTAAAAACCCTAAATCACCCTTGGCGATTTGACCTACAGTACGACTAGATACATCAGGGTCGGAAATATTTTTTTGTATTATAAAAATATCCGTATCTGACATACCTGTAATTGCAGGTAGTTGATCTGGTCGTTTTTCGGCCATTATTAACTAGTTCGTACTGTTACTGTCGTATTATATTCTACTGATTTTTTTACTGTTCCATAATATTCTATTAAAATTATCGGGAAAAGATGCGTTATTATTCTATCTCCATTTTCAGTGACTATAAAATCTCCTATTTGATCTACAATAAAGTAGTAGGTTTGACTTGTTGTGGTATAACCTTTTTCGCGAAGAGTAGTAACTTTTACTTCATACGAAGAATCGTCTTGATTCTTAAGATGGCTGCTATAGTGATCAGGCTGTAAGGCTGAAACTTTAAAATTACTACGATTGGAAACTGAGGCTGAGTAAGGAGAGTTTTCCTCTATGTCTCCAAAAAAGGAATTAGAGTTTTGTATAAAAGTGGAAAAGTTATCCTTGTTTAGAAGTAATACCCCTTTCTCTTGTGATGATATTTGAACAACTGGATTATTATTGCTATCAAGAAATCCTGAAATATCATTATTATTTAACTTAACATTTGACATTCGAAGAACCCATTAGACCCTCCGCGTTACGTCTGCCTTGACGTTAAAAAGGCCTGTTACTACAGTAAATACATTATCGGAAACATCTTTTATTTGGATGCCGTAATAATAAGGCCCTGTTTGAAAGTAATACGAATCTCCCGTGGGAATATTTACAGTCGCCAACCCTTGACCCGTGTTAGTGACTGTAATTCCGCTTGCCGCAGGAGTTTCCTTTTTAACAATTGCTTTTGAGTCAGGGTCGCTGGGACTCTTTTTTATTGTAAAGAAAAGTTCTGCCCCAGAAAGATTAGCCGCACCACTGTTTGACCCCGTTGTGATGGTTAAATCTAATTCTATCGTATCTCCTCTAAAAACTGTAATGTCTGCCATGTTAAAGTATTACACTTTAAACGGCAAAAAATTACTGACAAGACTCACAGATTTCCCCACGCGCCATAGCTTCTAAACTACAGGCTTGAACTTCTTCATCGGTTGTTTCGGTTTTAGAAGTATTTGTGGTAGATTTTTCAACTTTACTTGCTCCACGGTTGCGAAGATAATAAGTGGTTTTTAAACCTGCTTGCCACGCGGCCATATATATGTCATTGAGATATTTTAAGGAAGTGCTTTTGTTGTATAGGTTGAAGCTGATTCCTTGGTCTATCCATTTTTGTCTAACAGCGGTAGCATCGATCAATTTAAAGATATCTCGGTCAAAAGCGGTTTTATATTTTTCTTTAATCCAGTCGGGTAATGCTCCATTTAGTAATGCTACATCACCATCAGCTTCTTTAATCATTGAAATTATTTCAGGAGTCCACAAGCCTTCTTTTTTCATGTCTGCCACGAAATGTTCGTTTGTAATATAAAAATTACCACTTTTATTTTCATATACAAATAAAACGGAAAAATTGGGCTCAATAGATTGCTCTACTCCATTTATATAACCAATAGTAGCTGTAGGTGCAATAGCCATTACATTGGAATTTCTCATTCCATACTCAGCTACATGTTCTCGACATTTAGACCAATCTTTTGTCTCAGAAGCGGGTTTCGGGACCGCTACTTTAGAAGAGGAGGTCTTTTCACGGTATTCTAAAAGATTATTATATGTATCAATAGGGAAAACATTTTGATCCCATAAAGAGCCCTTGTAGGTTTTATAAGTGCCGCGCTCTTTAGCTAATTTAGAGCTAGACATTACTGCATGATAACTATAAAACTCAAATAATTCGTCATTAAAGGAGATGGCCTCATCACTATCAAACTTAATGTCTAACATATGTAAAGCATCATGAATTCCCATCATACCTAATCCGATAGGGCGATGCTGTAAGTTGCTATTACTAGCCTCCTTGGTTGGGTAAAAATTAATATCAACAACATTATCCAGCATTCTTATAGCTGTTTTAATAGTTTCTGCAAGTTCCGTCCAAGCCACTCCAATGATTTTGTCACCTTTGGCGTTCGTTATCTCTCGCATGTGATTTCTCAAATTAACGCTACCAAGATTACATACTGCCGTCTCTCCGACCTCTATTTTTTCTCCAGCTTTATATTTAGAAGATTTAGTATGAAGTAAAATTTCAGTACATAAATTAGAGCTATGGACCACCCCCTTGTGCTGATTACTATAACGAATATTAGAAGGGTCTTTAAAGGTGTTCCAAGGATGGGAGGTCTCAAATAAGACTTTAAGCATCTTTTTCCATAAATCCTTAGCGGGCATTTTGCGAAAATTAGAAATTTCTCCAGCTTCAGCCATTTTGCAATACTTTTTGTATTTTTTTATGAATGCTTCTCCAAACAAGTCGTGCAGATCAGAACATTCACTAGGGTCAAACATATACCAATCTTTTTCGTCTAATACATAATTCATAAAAAGATCAGGTACCCATGACGCTGTATTTAAATCATGACACCTTAGTCTTTCATCTCCCGTATTCCTTCTTAGGTTGAGAAAATCTTCATAATCTAAATGCCAAGGCTCTAGGTAGGCGCAGCCTGCGCCTGGCCTTTTACCGCCTTGATTTACAGCTAATAGTAAATCATTATAAATTTTTAACCAAGGTACTAATCCACTAGAAATGCCATTTGTGCCCTTGATATGTGAACCAGATGACCTAAAGGGGGTGACATCAAAACCTAATCCTCCAGCGAATTTAGATTTTCTAGCTTCTTGCCATGCTCCATCAAAAATCCCATCAATGGAATCATCAAAAGTATTCAGGTAGCAAGAAGACAATTGAGAATGAGTCGTACCACTATTAAACATTGTCGGGGTAGAAGTGGTATACAAGAATTGACTTAGAACATTATAAAATTCTACAGCCTTCTCTTCTTTGTTTTCTTCGTTCAAAGCTAAGCCCATGGCCACTCGCATCCAAAAACATTGCGGAGCCTCCATGATTTTAGAAGAACTGCGAATAAAATAACGATCGGCTAAAATTTGTATACCTAGATACTTAAATAATTTATCTCGTTCTAGGTTAAGTTTTTCTGAAAGCAGTTTGAGGTCGAAATCTAAAAGTCTTTTATCTAGCCTCTCTTCTTTAACAAGCTTTTTAATGTTGAGAATAAAGTTTTTTCTATATTGTAATTCAAAAACATCTGAGTCCACTCCCTCTTTAAACACCTCTTTGTATAGAGTATTCAAAAGCAGGCGTGCAGCAGCATAGGAATAATTTGGGGCCTTCTCTATTTTTTCTCGTGCGGATAAAATTAAAGCGGTATCAATCTCTTCTGTTTTTACTTTGTCGAATAATTGAAGTTGCGCATCCAAAACAATTTCACTAGGGGAAACTTCTTCTAAATCTTGACATGCGCGATCAACGCTAGCGTTGATTTTTTGAACATTGAAGTCTTGTAGTCTGCCATTGCGTTTTTTAACTTTTATATCCATGATTGAAAAATACACATCCTACTGTGTTAGTAAATTTTTTTTAAAAGAATTGGGGATTTAAAACCAAGTATATCAAAATTTGTGTACTTGGCAAGGATAATATTTTATTATCGAAAATAAGTCTAAATGATCAAGCTCTTTATATGTAGGTATTACTACTGAAAGCATAATTGCGAGACTTTTTCCCAGTCTATAAAAGGACTCAGCCATGCTGTTTCACCATGAGTAGAAAATGACGGTACGGGAGAAATTACTGTGCGTTTATTTTCAGCTAATTCCAAAAACATTTGAAAGTCATGAGGGTGATCTCCATTTGTCCATTTTCGAATAATTTTTTCATCAGTTTTTAAGGTAGAGACTTTACAGCCAAAAGTCATTGTTGTAGAGTTTGTAAGCTTCCAATGACACGTATCGCCTCGATATAAACGAGTATTTTCTGCACCTCCTTGACAATATGGGTTACCTCCATTTTCAGGAGAAATGTACTTGTCTGGATGGTCATAAAGGGTAAAGTAATTTGCTCCTAAATTAATAGCATCGTTACAGGCTTCGAATGAGCCTTCTGTATGAATATAGTCATTTTCACAAAAATAAACAACTTCATCATCGTGAATAATCTTTAGAGCTTCGTCAAGTGCAGCGTTAAAAGATCCAGCATTACTTCGTAGATTAATTTGCTTGATGTTTTGCTGATACTTTTGTATCATTTGTAAGGTATCTTTACATACGCTGTCGGCCATAACGAGCCAATTTGCGTCTTTAAAAACGGAAGAGGCATTGCGTAAGCAAGTTTCGTTATTTATATAATCTGGCTTAACTTTTGAATATCCTAAGTCGGAGATTCTATATATTATGTTCATAGTTAAATTGGTTAAAGTCCTCTTTGAATATGTTAAATATTTTTAATTTTGTGTTTTTGCTTAATGAATTGACTATGTCTTGTTTGTTGATTGAGGAACTGTTATCGTGTATTAATTGTAAGTTGGTTCTTAAGCGCTTATTTAGTTTCAGCCAGTCTTGATTTAGGTTTTCTAACTTTAAAACCATATCTACAGGAACGTCTAAAAAGCTAACTTGAGGCAACTTGTGATCCGTATCAAATTTTATTAAACTTTTATCTAGCCAATCATTGAAATCGCCTTCATTGAAGTTTTTGGCACTTCTTCCTTCAAAATTTTTATTTATATAAAAGTATTCTGATATTATTCGAGTATAGGGGTTTCTAACTATAGTAAAAGAGAAATAATCTTTACATTCAGGCTTAAAAGTGTTTACTACTGAATGCGGAAAGTGTTGAGGTGCAAACATGCATCTCTCTATTTGATGCGTGAGGCGAGGAATAAATAAATTTTCTTCATGTTGTAAATCAAATATAACTTCTATACTACTGCCTCCTGTCTTTGGAATATGTATAAACTTAAATTTATGTTTTTTACTTACTGGCATTGTCTATTAAACTTGTGATTTTATCATTCATCCATTCCTCCCATTTTCCCATTACTTTAGTTTGGTTTGAAAACCTTTTTTTATGCCTTTCGTAAACTATAGATGGTAAATGTTGAATTTGATTAAATTTAAGCTCACTAATGCAAATTAGTTTTTTCATACCACAAAATTGATATATATCCGTATTTACTTTACATTTTACACTGTAATGAGAGTTGCCAAAAAATTGAGTGAAATCATGAATTTTACAAATTTTATAAAGCTGTTGTTGCGTCAAGATAAAGGTTGCTTGATGTAAATTCTGGGGGGTTGCAAAAACTTTTTCATTGTAAATTTCAACGCTATTTAAATCCCAATCATAGGTGTCGTGAAACGCGCAGTAAAATTTGCCTTTTTTGTATTGTTCAAATTGTATTAATCCTGTAATTCTGTCTTCTGGTAAAAATGATTCGTATTCAAGATGTTTGTCTATGTGGTGCTCTTTAAACAAATGGTCATTTTCTCCAAATAAAAATATATCAAAATCATCTTTATTTGAATATATGACACTTTTGCATGTTAGTGGTAAAAATTGATAATTATCCAAATTAATTACATTAACAATATCTATGCCTTCTATGTCTAACGGTATGTTGGTATTTACTACTACAGTTACTTCGTATTTTTTAAAAGACTTTAACTGATCGACTACCTTTTCTAGGTACTGTAGTTGATCTTCACCGTAATTAACTAAGACTGCCAATACTTTTTTCATGCTATAGTTTTACTCTGGGAAAAGACTGGGAATTCTGTAAGATCTCTATATCCATTTATCTCCTCTATGTCTCGATTGTGCTCTGGGTAATTTTGCAATAAACATAATCCATGCGCAGCTTGCTGTGGAGTCATATACATATTCCATCCTAATTGCTGAATAGAGTCGTCTTTGTAAAATTTTTCTCCCCGTCCTTCATATCTGGCTCGCTTTAACCAGTCAGCACAGGATTTATCATCTGTTAGAATCGCTCCACCCTTGCTTATGCCTAATAATTTTTTTATATGAAAAGATAAGGCCATATAAGTGCCTGGAATATACATATTAGAAGTAAAACGTTTGGCAGCATCATGAATGGGATAGGGATTTAATTGATAAATGCCAGACCAATGATTAGTGGAAGGCCTTTTATCAAATATAACTTTACCTCCTGCATGAATAATACTCATTGGGACAGAAAGGTAAGTTTTTGATGGAATAGTAACCTCTTTAACATTTAAGTATTTACATATTAAAAATAATGCATTTGTACAACTATCAACAGTTACGACATAGGGAGCTCCAGTATATAACCCGATCTCCTCCTCAAACATTTTAACTATTTGATAAGGGTTATGTTTGTAAAGAGGCATTAGATTTTAATTTCGTTATAAAGATTATAAGAGTTTTTAAACAAACGGGGATCTAATTTTTTAAGAACTTCAGGGTCAACAGCCTTTCTGGAAGGTCTAGAATTTCTTTTGTGGGAATTTAATTTCGATAAAACCGTTTTGTTGAATTTATCAGCATCAATATTTAAATTAAATAAAGAAATTAGAGATGAAGACGCTTTACCTTCATTAAGGTCTTGCAGGGTATAGGTAAAAATACTTTTTTTATACAAAATATTATGTATTTCATACCACGCTTTTAATGTATATAATTCGATGTTTTTATAATCTTTTTTATAAAGGTTTAAATCAGGAAAATCTGAAGGTGAAGATTTTAATATAGAAGTTACTGTTTCTAATGGCTCACGGGCTTGAATAACAATTTCATAATTAGAATTATTTCTTACTAAATCAGGTATTACCCTATAGCCTCCAACTCCCCCATGTTTACCCATGCATTTTTCATGCTTCCCCATGTCTAAACCTAAATCAGTCAAGACTGAATGTATAAGAGTTGTGCCACTTCGCCCAGTTCCTGTAATTAGATATTTCATAAAATCCCAATATGAAAACCTGCATTATAGGAGGGCTCCTTGAATCCAAAAGATTTTTGAAATGCCTTATAGAAAGTAGAGTTTTCAAATGTATTTTTTATTAAACTATTATCAAGATAATAATCATGAGAAAAAAGACATTTAAGATTTTTCATTTTAGAGAAGAGTCTCAACTCTTTAGCAACATGAATAGATTGATGATTTCCATCTTGAAAAACAAAATCATAATGCGGATGGGTGGTTAAGTGCTTCAGGGAGCATTCATGTATTTGATTATACGGGTAAGAATGGAGTTTTTTATTTTCTAAGTAATCATTTATATCTATAGTGGTCACCTTTGCCTCCGCCCCGTCTTTTTGATTATTTTCTGCTGCTAACAGTATATGGTTTGTGCTAAACCCATTGTAGGTGCCGATTTCTAGTATATTTTTAGGTTTTAAAAGGCGAATTGTGGCATATAGCATTTTCAATTCACGCCGTCCCCCCGCATGTCGATTTCCAGCTTCTTCCCATCCGCCATAAGAATCTTCATTTAACCAGTTAATAAATTGATTTTTGGAGACATTAGGGAATAATGAATTAAAATTATACCAATATTCATCCAATATAATATTGTTATCGTTTTGTAACGGTTGTTTAATCATTTTTATATATTTTTATAGTATATTTTTTACTATTTAAATAGAAAAATGCAGGGTATCTCTCATTGTCCACAACACGTAATAAATTAAATTGCTCCCTTATTGATTTATTAATATCTAATTCGCTTTCTTTTAATCTACGACGGGGATAAAAAGTACCGTTGCCTTCTTGGGGTTTTCCTTTTATGATATCAAAGTTAGAAATATATTCCTTAACCATTTTTTTAGTTATTAAGCCTTGTTGGTGTTTAATTTCATCATTTAATTCATGCCCCTCTAGGTTGATGTAATCCACCAAATAAACCTCCCCCGTATCAACTTTTTCCACTGCTTCAAATAATGTAACTGGAATGTTATTATGACCTTCAAGTATTTGCCAGGCCAATGGGGAAAAACCCTTACCCTTAGGTAGTCTGCTAGGATGAACTACAACATTGCTTTTGTGTTTACTTAGATATTGTTTTTTAAGTATTTTTTCACAACCTAAAATTAGCATAATATCCCCCCCTATAATTTCTTCAGCTGTAAATACATGGGTAATATTATGGTTAGATAACTCTTGTTTTAATTGTTCAACATAAGGTATAATCCAACTATTTGGGTTGTCTGTTAAGATGGTAATTTTTAAACTATTCATTTATAACATTTTTATGGTAATCTAAATTTAACCATCTATAATCGTCATCCATATGATTTTTTATATCTAAAGCAACTTGTTCTTGTATTGTTCCTGTTTTCTTTGCTTCTTGTTGAATTAATTCTATTACATGATGGATATCCCCATATTCCAATACATTAGGTAGACCTCCTTGATTTTGGGCAATTGTTTTTCTCCCCATATGAGCTAATTCATACATTGAAGTAGACCCTCCCCTTTCATTAGGTTTCAGATAAACAAAGCAATCTTTATAAAAATTTTCATGGATGTAATCCATATCATGCCCCATCCCAAATGTAAATCTATCTTCACCAAAAACATCAAATAATGGCCTTATGAAGGTATCCCAACTAAAATAATCATTTCTGGGAACTTTCCATCCCCTATAAACATATATCTTTTCCCCTAATGTAGTTGGTTTAAATCTATCATATGATTTATAGGGTATATTTAAATCTTTATAAGGAGCGTTACATTTTTCAAATAATATTTTTTGCCAACCATATCCTATTTGATATGCATCTTTTCTATTTTTAATATAGTTTATTCTAAAGGGGTTCATGTCAGCTCCTCCCCATAAGATTGTAATAATAGATTTATGATTTTTTATAAATTCCGTATCTTTATCATCATACCACCCAAACATTACAGTAGGGGAATGTGGGTCATGATACTTAGTTAGGTTCCATTTATCTCTTAGGCCTTTCGCAAAATGACGCTCCATTGGGAAAGAAGCATAGCATTGAAAAATCTCTTGATTAAACATAGTCATGACCGCAGCCTGAAAGATCACTGCATTGAGGATTAATTAAATAACTATTTTCCCCTCTTACTTGCCCATTAGTCGTTCTTGCACCTAATAATACATTAGGAGAAATATCGTTTTTTCTCATAATGGTTATAAGAGCATTTAGGTCTTTGGGGAAGCAATCTCCTCCAAAACCCATTTTTCCGTCATGGCCTGGCACTTGGTGATGGCTATGAGCTATTCTTCCATCACTTAAAACCCCTTCTAAAATAGTCTCGAAATTAGTTTCTACTTTATCGGATAAAAGTTTCATTTCGTTAAAAAAACTAATCTTTGTTGCAAAAAAACAATTAGCTACATATTTAATTAATTCTGATTCTTCACTAGTTGTAAGCAAGCACTTTACGCCTTTGAATCGATTTTTAAATAAGTCCAGACAATTTTGGGGAACACAGTCTTCTGGGGAATAAAAGTTTTTGGGGTAACCAATTATTACCCTTGAAGGAGTAATAAAATCTATTTTAGCTGTTCTGGCAGTTAAAAATTCAGGGGAATGTAAGATATTAAAGGATGGGTATCTTGCTCGTAAATCAGAGGTAGTGTATATAGGCACTGTAGATTTGATGATAAAGGTGCCTTCGCACTTAAGATCCTTAATCTTATTAAAAAAAGAATTTATGTAACTTAAGTTACAAGAACCTGTTCCATCGTCGCTCATTGGAGTAGGGAGACAAATGAATATATAATCTTGTCCGATAGTCTCCTTTAAGGCGTGAGGAGAGCGGGCGGGGTTTAAATCGTAAATTTTAACATCGCCATAATGTTTGAATCCTTCCGCAATAGCAGAACCCACAAAACCGTTACCTATAACTCCTATTTTCATAAATATTTTTAATCTAAAAATTTACTCAACATTTTGCTGTTGTTGATGGGGTTATGGTTTGCGGCCTCTTTCCATTTGTTAGTAAAAAAATGGTGCGCCAGAGCTTCTTTTCGCGAAGACTCTAAGCTTTGTTCTGGGGTTTTTCTTGTAGCTGCACCACAAAAATGATAAAAGTGTTTATATATTCTTATCATTTCCATTCCCCAGTATTCACATTTTAAAAAGAAATCCCAATCGACAACATGGGGAGAAGGATACATTACGTCCCAACCGCCCACTGAAAGGAAATCATATTTATTCATAGCGAACGGTAAAGTTGATCCACTTTGGTCACTATTTTTTTCTAGTTTTTTTTCATATTCCCAAAATTTATTCAAATCAAATTCTTGAGGAGAGCGACCGTGGTTTTTAATGTGTTTTTGATTAAACATTGATGGCTGCGGCTCCATTTCATTGGGGGTGACTACTCGCCCCTTCTTTAAAAAGGGTTTGATATGTAAATCCCAGTCCTGAGGAAAAACATTATCATCATTGACGACTAAAATATAATCATTAGTAGATTGATAAACGCCAACATTTGTTGCAAATGACAACCCTCTATTGACCTCTAAGTCTATAACTTTAGCTTTAGGATACTTACTTAAAGTTGGTTTATTTAGATCAAGAAAGCCATCAACAACCACAATGATTTCATTGTCATCAGATTGCCCCTTAAAAGCCGACTCTAGGCAAAGATCTAGGTAGTCTGGCTCTTTATAAGTAGGTATAATTACGCTAATCATTACACCTTGTATTGCGTCCTTCCGTTTTGTTCGATTTTATCGTATTGATCATTTTGGGATTCTTGCCTTTTTATTTCTTTTTTATGAATCATACAAAAGACTTCATCATGAGGTAATGCAATATGGTTTCTAAACCCTGATAAAGTACTGTGAACAAAACCTTTCCAAGTTATGTGGGGCAGGTTTTTATGTAATCGTGTTTGATAGTCAGGAAAATTAATCCAGCCTTTTTCATTTACATTCCATTTCCATTTTTCAATATGAGCATCAGTTAAACCTTCGACTGTATTAATTCTTGGAATATAAAACATCTCTGTTTTCGGATTACACGCGAGCAACTTAGGTAGATTAGTAATAAACTCTTCCGTCATTAACTCATCTGCATCAAAAACAAAAATGTAATCACTTTTGCATAAAGACTTTAAATGATTGCGCTGGCCTTCTTCATTGTCAAATTCTCTATAGGATAAATTGATTTTGGTTCTGTATTTATTAAATATCGCTTTAGTATCTTCATTATCGGAGTAATCATCTACGATAATTATATTATCTTGGCTCCGTTTATTTTTAGTTAGTAAAGATAAAAGGTTTTCAATATACTCTCCTTCATTGTGAGTTAAGATAGCATAATCAATTGTTAATTGGTCAATTTTAGGTGAGACATTTTTCAAAAGGGCGTATTCTGTTGCCTCTGGAAACTTTACTGCGGTTTGGGCCCCAGTTATTCTCTGGTCCGCAGAGTTTTCCCATTTTATATTGAATCTGTTTTTAAATATTCTGTCCTGAAAATCTGGCCAATTCACCCAGCCTTCTTTATTTATTTGCCAATTCCATTTTTCTGAATGCCCTTCATTATACCCCTCAATAGTATTGACCCTCGGCACTAAAAATAAATCCACTTCGGGGTTAGCTTGTAAAATTTGATGAAGGTTTTCTATTATTTCTTTACTTGGAACTTCATCGGCCTCTAATTGAAAAATATAATCTCCAGAGCAGTGCTCCTTAAGATTGTTTTTAAAATTAGCGAAGTCATTGTTTAAAGGGAAAGAGGTGCTCGCATCTAAGACTCCGTCAAAACGCATTAACACATCTTTAACTTTATCGGTAACGGAAGTTGAGTCCACTTGAACTACTATTTCATCCAATGGTCGTTTGTGTTGCGCCACCAAAGCCAGTAATTCAGTTAATTCGTCATGCTCATTGCAAGCGGTTATAGCATAAGAAATTTTAAAATCCATAATTTTATTGATTATTTCGGGAGGCTTTGACTATAAATCTATTCCAAGGGGATTCCAGCATA
>WLWE01001280.1_pt1 | contig 19025 bp, 24 predicted proteins | sample 6718301 | NCBI WGS metagenome assembly WLWE01 (sample SAMN12718691, study PRJNA515312) | sponge metagenome | isolation source: marine sponge | host: Mycale hentscheli | place: New Zealand: South Island, Marlborough, Capsize Point | collected 2003-05-01 | reverse complement strand
TTTCAGTCCTACATTTGTAGTTAACGGACATTGATTTCAAAAACTTATCTTCTTCTATGTTTTTACTATAAACAAATGCTTCAATCTCCCTCAACTCGTCTTCCGACAATCTTTTGTTTCTTCTTCTTTTTTGACTCATAAATAAAATATATTAGACTTTGTTATAATGTATAGATTTTTTACCCCTAACATTTTCATAATTAGATTCGAACCACTCTATAGTTTCTTTTAACCCATCATATAGTGGTGTAAATTTAAAATCAGGTAAATAATGTTTAATTTTAGAGTTATCACTAGGTTTTCTAAATTGTCCATCAGGTTTATCTGTATCCCATTTAACGTCACCTTTAAAATTCATTATATCTATAATCATTCCCACAACCTCTTTTATTGATATTTCTTCAGAAGTTGATAGAATTACGGGTTCATCTTCATTATAATTTTCTAAAACCCATTCAGTTAGTTTTACCACATCTTTATTATAAATAAATTCCCTAAGTGGGGTACCACTACCCCATATAGTTAGGGGTGTATTAGTTTCTCTAGCAATAAAACATTTATGAATTAAAGAAGGTACTACATGCCCATTTTCTATATCAAAATTATCATTAATCCCATATATGTTAGTTGGTATAACAGATTTATAATTTAATCCGTATTGTTCCCTATAGGCTCTGATTTGTACATCAGCCATACGTTTAGCATAAGAATAAGCATCGTTGCTAAAGTGTGGTGGCCCTAAGTGTATCTTTTTTTCTGTTAATGGGTATTCTACATCATTAGGGAATACACAGGTAGATAAGAATACTACTAAATTTTTAACATCTGCTTCTCTACACGATTCTATCACATTAGTATTCATCATAATGTTTTGATAAAAAAACTCACCTTTATAGTTCATATTACCACCAACACCCCCAACTTTTGCTGCCGTATGAATAACACCATCCCATTCTCTTTTTATTATATGATAACTTTCTTTTTGATTAATTAAATTATAATCTTTAGAACCTATTTTATGGTATTTTTCGCCTATAAATTGTGAACCAACTAAACCATTACCACCTGTAACTAAAACCCTTTTCATAATGTTCTAGGTTTAAGGATAGTATTCATGACCTCATTTGGTATTCCCATTGTGACTTCAGATTCCTTATAGTAATCCAACCAATAACTAATCATTTCATCTAACATTGACTCAAAAGTGTATTTTGGTTTCCAATTTAAGTTAGTTCTTATCTTTTGTGAATCACCTTTTAAATCACGTAATTCTTCAGGTCTCATATGTTTTTCATCAATCACAATATAGTCTCTAAAATTTAAATCTAATCTATTAAAAGTATACTCACATAAATCTTTAACTGAATGTGAAATACCTGTAGAACAAACATAATCATCAGGTTTATCCGATTGTAACATTAACCACATAGCTTCAACATAATCTTTAGCGTGACCCCAATCTCTAGTCGCATCGATATTACCTAAATGTAGTTCTTTTTGTAACCCTAATTTAATCCTAACTGCTGCTTTAACAACTTTATTGGTGACAAAGTTTGTTCCTCTTCTTGGTGATTCATGATTAAAAAGAATACCATTCCATATTTTCATCCCATAAGAGTTTCTATAGTTTCTTGTTATATTATAGGAAAATACTTTAGCACAACCATAAGGTGATACGGGGTTCATTGGTGTTGTTTCTCTTTGATAACCATCTTTATCAATATTATTACCAAACATTTCAGAAGATGATGCCTGATATATTTTGGAATTAGGTGAAACCATTCTACAAGCTTCTAATAAATTAAGTGTACCTAAACCTGTCGCGTTTGTTGTATAGATTGGTTGGTCGAAACTAACCCTTACATGTGATTGTGCGGCTAAGTTGTAAACCTCATCGGGTTGTACTTTTTGTAAAACTCTAACTAAAGACGCCATGTCTGTTAAGTCGGCGTATTCCAAATTAATTTTGTTGGTTGAACGTAAGTGTTCTATTCTTGTCGATTGTGTTTCTGATACGGAATTACGTTTAACTGTCCCCCATACTTCATAACCTTTTTCTATTAAAAATTCTGATAGATACGAACCATCTTGCCCATTTATCCCAGTTATTAAAGTTTTTTTATTCATTCCAAAAATATTTTTGTTCTTTTATTTGTTCACGTAAGTCTTTACGACACACAGTATACTTACTGGTCAATGACTTGTCGATTACTACGCCAGTACTTACACTATTTACGGTAATCCCCAACCCATAGACTTCATTAACATAATTTATCATATCAAACTTAGTAACTGTAGGTGAGTAGTAATGTTTGGTACCCTTATAGTAAGTCCCATTGTTAATTATTTCTTCTATAATTTTACACATTTCTAAACAAGTAACCCCATTCCATAGATGGTTGGTGTACCCATTTACTGTGTTATCCTTGTTATTACGTACCCACTCTAAAAATGATAATTTATTATATTCCTCTTCTCCTATAATACTACTACGTATTACACAGCAATTCTCCGATTCACCTAAAGATTTACTAACACCATAAATCCCCTTTTCTGTATGGGGTGACCCCTCCTCATATGGCCCACTTAACCCATCGTAAACACAATCAGTAGTTGGGTGGTACATTTGTATATTTCGTTCTTTACATATATTGGCCAACCATCTTGGTATTATAGAATTGACATGTAAAAAGTCCTCGTATGACGTACCTTTACGTTGTACAATTAATCCAGCGCAGTTAATTACTATGTCAGGATTGATGTTATGTACTTTGGACATTAATTCATTGTAACAGCATTTGGACAAATCAATTAGGTTTCTATTAAGTACTTCTACTTTGTAATCGTTACTGAAGTACTTGTACATTGTACTGCCCAACATTCCGGTTGAACCTATTATTAATATTTTTTTCATTTGTAAAAATTTCTACTACTTAAGTATTCTAATAATTCTTCTTTATGTAAACAAACATCCCTAGACGAGTATTCATTGTTCATAAAATTAACTTTATTTATGTCAGATTTAGGGTGTAATAGGTAGATATTATCATTATTAATGTACTCCATTCGTCTAACCTCTTCCGATGAAGCCATTATTTCGTGAATCTTCTCACCTACCCTTGGATTGGTTATTTTATACGTTAACCCAAACTTTTCTCTATAAATCTCAAATAAATCTAATACCCTAAACGATTTAGCTGTTGGTATTAAGTTACAGTTTTCATAGTTAACGGACTTTAACACTAAATTGACAGCCTCATCTATATCTAATAAAAATCTAGTCATATCACTACCGTACAACTGTAGTTCACGACCTTTTTCAATAGAATCCCAAATTAAAGGTATAATTGAACCAGTTGAGTTGGTCACATTGCCATATATAGCTGTAGTTAGTTTAACATTAGACACTCCAGAAATAAAACCTTCTCCGGCGACATATTTCATACCACCATATATAGTCGTTGCGGCTCTAGATTTATCGGATGATATGAAACAAGCTGATTTAAAATTATTCTCTTCAGCCGCTAACCTAGAATTAAATGCCCCATCAATTATTATTTTAGACGCTTCCTCATAGTTGTCATTACAAGCTTCAATTTGTTTAAGGGAAGCAGCAAATATCCCAATAGTGTGTCCTTTAGATTTTCTAATTAGTAAACCCTTATTTCTAATGTCACCAACAACAAAATTAACTTTCGGAAAATGTTTTTTAAGTAAATAATGTTTAGCTTCATCTCTTGAGTATACAGTTATTTCATTATTTTCATACAACCGTTCAATTAGGTGTCTACCTAAAAATCCAGCACCACCCGTTATGAATATTTTTTCATTAATTAACGTCATAAATTAATTGTTTATTTCTTTTAATTTTCTTAACAATGGTTACACCTGGGTTTATTGGTAATGTGACTATTTCAAACTCATCTATTAAATTTTCTTTAATGTATAGGGCTGTCTTATAAACATCATTACATTGACCGGCATCCATCATAGATGAGTCATATGGGTATGTATCATGGAAGAATATAAAACCATCCTCAATTACCCTATCTTTAACATTTAGAAAATCTTTTAATGATTGTTCATATGAATGGTCAGCATCAATGAAAACTACATCAAACATTATATCATCAGATAGTGTATTAAAATACTCATCTGTGGTACTTTGGTGGTACTCCATATTAGGTTGTATTGTTATTCTTGGTGGTATAGTATCCACACCAACAGCTTTCACACAGTGTTTAGCTACAGTAACAAAGTTACCACCATCTCTAATACCTAATTCTAGATAATTTTCTGGCCTTAACCATGAAAATAATAAATCAAAAAAAGCTGTATGATTAAAAGTTTCAGCTGGTGGTGGTATATTCCTTAAATGTATCGGTTTCATGTTTTTATGTTTTTTATTTGTATTTATCTTGGACATCCCAGTTACATGTGAAAATCGTATATAAGGCTCTTTCTAACATATGTGCTTCACCAACAACAACATCCCATTCTAAGATTTCTTTTATTCTTTCATAGAATTTTTTACTATACCTTAATATATTAGTTTTTGGTATAATGTAATTACCACCAGGTGAAAATCTAATAAAATTTTCTATTTTTGGATTGATGTACATGTCTCTCATGAATTTGTTATACGTACCACTCCCATGTGTGTAATACTTACCTTTAGCCAAACCAAAATACCAACTATTATTTATTTCTAAATAAGAACCATCAGGACCGTACTTACTCCAAGCACCTGGTCCTCCACCATGAACTTCGGGTCCATAATCATGTAACTCAGTAAATGTTGTGTTATTAGCTACTTTTAAAAAATGTTCCATACTACAATTACCGTTAGATAATTTATTACCATTTTCATCATATCTAGGGGTACCATTATCTTTAGGGAATATAAAAGCTGCTCTACAAAATATTGTAGTTTCAGGTAAATTATCATAGTTACCAACAATAAAATCAAAAATGTCATATATATTTTGACCCACATTTTTTTGTCTTTTAACATTAACAGACTCGTCAAATCTATGATATCTATCATAAATTAAGTAATTATCTGAGTATTTTGATACCCATGATTGTGATAAATCATTTGGTAACCAATTATAATCACTAACAACTAAAAAATTATTTTTTATGTGTTTTTCATTCATGTAAAATGTGTTTATATTTGTCTATGTTATTTATGATGTAATGTGGTAAACTGTCATTATCTATAACCCAAGAACCCTCTCTTCTTTTCATATAATCTAAAGTGTATACATAATGTTTAAAATCACTAACCTTCTTTTCTATACCCCCTAAGGCATTGAAGTGCCAACCACCATTATCATAGTATTTATATTTATCCATCATTTTAGGGATAGTTCTTAAGTGATTTAAACACTCATTTTTAATATTTTCATATCTAGTAACAATTGGACCTGTAAACTGAGTCCAATCTTCATTAGTTCTAGTATTAAGATAATTTATATAAGTTTTATTTATTTTTGGTTTACATATGTTAGTACCACTAACATCATAATCTATATCATAGTTCCAAATTTCATCAACATCAGAAATATAACATATATCGTCATCTGATAATCCAACTAATGCTTTTAATATTAATTCTTTTTGGTAAAATTCTTTTAACCAACACAGATTATCTCTGGTAACGTTACTACTATTAGATGCTGTATGTAAAACACTTTGGTCACAATCTATATCATTGAAATCTTTTGGTGTGTCTTTAACTATGTAATGTATTATCTTATGTTCAAAATCTTTAAACATACCTTTATTATTTAAATAATTTAAAGGTTTTTCTACACCACTGAAAGTTTCAGTAGCCTCTACAATAACAAAATAATCAACATAATCATTAAGAATGTTTAATCTAATTTCTAACATATCTAACTCATTATTAAATGTGAATATATCATACTTTTTCATATATCTTTTAATTTTAATAAACACCTACCATATAAGTTTAATGAATCCCTATCATGTACTATTATAGTGTAATTTGGTAAATATTTTGTAATGTATTTTGGTATAAACCCGTTGACTGACTGTTGGGGGGTTTGGTGAAATTCTATCTCTAACCATTTTATTTTTGATAACCATGTTGAATTTTCGATAACATTAAATTCAGCACCCTCAATATCCATTTTAACTAAATCAACTAGTGGTAATTTTAATTCTTCTAATGTTTTTATGATTAACCCATCATTAATACCACCACTACTCTCAATTACTTTATAACCCCCCACATTATTATTATTCACTAGAACTGGGTTATTTAATGAGTAACCAATACCACAATTAATAAATGTAACATTATCATTTTTAACATTGTCACACATAAAATTAAAATTTTCTAATTCAGGTTCAATTAAATATGATTCAGTTATTGTTGGTAGTTTTTCATTCATTACTTTATAAAATTCACCAGTATTAGCACCTATATCGACATAAGTTCTCACACCCTCATTAATTAAAACATTGATAACATCTATATAATATTGGTGATTATTTAATTCATTCCTGGTGTATTTAATATGTTCTTCTCTTGTTGTTGGCATAATGTTAACCCCATAAATGGTTATTTTTAATCTTATATTCATTAAATTCTGTAATACATTCCTCATATGTAAACAGTTTATTATCCCTATCTAAATAATTGTGGTCTCTAAATATATTATACCCACAATGCCAATAACCATCAGAAATGTTATACCTACCCCAATACTTTGGGGCTAAAATATATTTAATATTTTCATTAAGTAATGTAGCGAAATATGGAAAACTAGAGTTTGATAGTATTAGGTAGTGTGCGTTTTTAATTATTGAGAAGTCTTTGGCTATATTAAAATGGTAGACTTCGAAGTCTGGGAAGTATTGTGACGCTCTTCCAACATCGTCTGTTATAACAACAAATCTAAAGTTAGGGTTTATCACCCTCATTCTATCGATAGCGTGAGTCCAATATGTCCTAGGTAAATGAAAATTACTAACACTAGCATACTCACCACCCCTAAAATTTAACACACATATATCATCATTAGCGTAGTCATAACATTCTTTGTCCTCTTTAATTTTTAACCATTGTTTAATTTCCTCTTTTCTATGTATGATTTGGTTTTCTGATTGTAGTACACCGTCTATCTTAGTGTTATCCTGTATTTCATTTAATAATGGGTCATCTATTCGTATATCACTACCGTTTGGGTGTCTGGTATCCCTTTCTCTAAAATAGTGGTGTATACCGTCAGGTAATGTGAGTGGTGGTTGACCTTCGGCTGGGATGGTACCACCGTTAACTGGTAAACCAAAATCTAGGTCCATGAAATCTAAACATTTAAATTTTTCTGGATTTTTAATGCCAAAATCATAACCTTTATCTTTAGCAATAACTCTAGTTGTTACATAACAAGCTAATTGGTTACCTAACCCTTGTCCATTATATATTTCGGTTATAATCATACTCTTTCAATAACAGTTAAACCATTATTATTTGTGAAATGTTCTTTAACAATCCAATTTTTATTCTCATCTAAGAAATCAGTTAAAGCCGTATATAAACCACATTTTGTAACTTCTTGTTTCGAAACTTCTTCATTTATCTTTCCGTTACGATAAAAATCTTCATCACGTTCACCAAATGTTATGGTATCGTGTAATATAATCCATTTATTAACATTTTTTTCGTGTTTACGTAACTCTTTAGATAGTTGATTATATGTGTGTAGGGTGTCTATAAATAACATATCCGTCTGTTCTATATCCATATCAAGAACATCACCCTCTATAAATTGATACTCAACCCCACAAGATTCAGCAAAAGCATTCACATCTTTTTCATATGGTTGGTAAAAATGTTTATTTAAGTCGATAGCGACAACTTTATTCGGTTTCCCAATTAATAAAGCGTGTGTTGAAACAGCAAATCTAGTCCCCATTTCGGTGACATGATTACATTCTGAAGCGTATTTTCTTAATGTTGGTAGGTGTTCGTTTATATCAACTATACCTCTACTAAAAGTATGTTCTCTATTAAAGTCTAGTTGACAAAGTTTATTATAAAAATTTTCTATATCCATATTATATATTTATGTATTAATAATAAACTGTTTAATAGCTTTGTCAACCCTATCATAGAAGTTAATAAACTTTTTAGCTTTGTTATAATTTTCTTCAATAACATCAAATAATTCATTATATAAATTTGGGTTGACTTTATTTAAGATAACATCTAGTTCATTTAAATTAGTAAATTGTAATATACCATCTTTATTAAAAATTTCTCCAATATTCGGACATCCGTAATATATCGGGATTGTTTTAGACATGAAACAATCAATAACTTTTTCTGTGATATAACCAGGACTTATAACATTTTCAACAGCTATAGAAAATTTAGCATTCTCAAATATTACGTTTTTATCAATAATTCTTGGTGGTGTTTTTACGAATTTATTTGTGAACCCATTAATAATTACTTTATCGTTATATTTATCCCATATTTGGTGTCTCAACTTATGACCAACAGTTTGATTTTTATTAGTCATAATATAAGAAATTTCGTTTTTTTTATCTAAAATTAATGTATCCATATTTAAACCTAGGCCACCAAATATAAATTTTTTTGAATTTTCACAAGAATTTAAAATATTATCACTAAAAGCTAATATTAAATCAAAATCATTTTTTTTAGAAATTATTTCATTAGAATTATCAATTATCAATGGGGATTCAACTTGTACCCATACTTTAACATCAGCATCAGGGGTAAAACTTACATCATCAAAAGATACACTAACTTTTTTATTGTAACTAAATTCCCATATTGTATCATCTTTATGTCTAGGTGTGATATGACCATATTTATCGTAAATTATATTTTTATCCATGTATTTGGTATTAAATCTTTTGTATCCATATTTTAATTATAATAAATATTGTTTCTAAAGTGTAGTCCAAGAATTAGGTATTAAATCTTTTATATCATGTGATATTGCAGGACCAAACCATTTTTTTGGTGCGACAACTTTTTTACTTTCATTTTTATTTAACCAAGCACCCCACCATGAAAATGATGAATTAGCAATTATATTATTATCACATAATGACATTAACCACATGTCTATATAATCGGTATTGTCTTCAACGAAGATGAAATTTTCTCTACCACCAAAAACCTCCTTACACCATGAAATATCGTTTGAGATTACAAGAAAGTTACTATCCCCATCGAATAGTTTTATGGCGTCATTGTAATACTTTAAATTACATGGTGGATGGTGGTTTGGTAGATTAAGATAATCACCTCGTCTAATATGTAACGAACATGTATTACCTTTTAATATATTACCGTATTTATTTATAATAATTTTTTTTGATGAATCATCTATAGAGAACAACTCTAATATTTTATCTTTATTATGTTTAAAGTATTTTTCACTTTGGAAATACCCTAACAACCGTAAATTACTACTATATGGAATTGGGTTATAGTGAAAACCTATTTCTTGGTAGTTAGTGGGGTTGCTTGTGATTTGACCTAATGTCACATTACGGAAAATATTATTTCGGTAGGTATCAATATTTCCATGTGCATTAGAAGCTTCAGTCGGTTCAAATAAACAGTTTTCATCATTATCTAAACTTAATGAGTATGTTGTAGCTATTTGGAACATCTTATTACCCAAACCACCTATTATATTACCTGTTATCATATTTATCTTTTACATATTTTATTTCATCATTTAAATTACCGGCATACATTGAACTTATTTGATGTTTATGTGTTCTATTACTAATTAAAATATTGGGTAATATAAATGGTTTACCGTATTGTAAAAATAGTTGGTGGTAATACTCACAGTCCATTAACATAACTAGTTCCTCGTCAAAATATGGGATGTCACTATTCTTAAATGATAATACTGATGGTGAACTAATTGTGTTGACCCCCTCTAAAATTTTATCGTTCCACGATGGTACCATCTCTCGACTAAATGTTTTTCCATCATTGGTGTGATTACAACCACTAACTAGCCAACCACAATCATTAGTAATATATGTGTCGTGTATTAATTGTAATGCGTTATCATTAACGAATAGGTCGTCTTGGAACATGACTTTGATTATCTCACCATTAGCATATTTTAGTGCGTTATTAGTGTTAGCGGGGCCATTACCACGCTTAGTACCATTTTTAATATAAATGAAGTCCATATCGAACTCACTTAAAACTTCTTTAATCCCATTACTTTCACTATGGTCAGATATTATTACATTATAATTAGTGAATGTCTGTGTTTTTATTGAGGTTAGGAGTTCTCTTAAGAATTTTCTACCAAACCCATATTGTTCCCATGTCGGTATGCATATAGATATCCTTAACCCCACCCCCATGTCTTAATATATTTACTCAAGTCTTCTTTACCCATAGAATTTACTTTTTGAAATTCTTGTCCGTTAAACTGGTAGAACGGGTTTTTGTCATTACTATTAGATGTTCTACTATGTGTTAAATGGTATAAAACGCCTTCAGTTCTTTCCATTTTGTAATCCATTTTTTGGACCCTAACTATACGTTCCCAATCTTCATGACCCCAAGAAACAAAATTTTCATTCTCCAATCCTATATTACCGTATCTTTCTTTACTAAAGAAAAAAGCCCCACCAACAGAGTTGGGGTTGAATAATGTACATTCATTTAAAGGTATTTCATTTAATTTATCTTCATTAACTAGGTTAAAAAACTTTTTAGGTATATCGTAAAATTTACCACCATAAGGGAAACACATTGTACCACCATTCTCTATTAATTTTTTAGCTTCTAAGTATTGTTCTATTGGAAAAATAACATCTACATCGTAATTAACTATTATCTCAGTTTCTGCCATTCTAGTCATTTCATTTAGTAACCTTGTTCTATGGAACAATTTCTCATCATTTTTTTCAAAAACATACTTAATTTTATCTGAAACTGATTTAACAAAATCTTCATTAGATTCTTTATCACTATCTAATACTATTATATTAGTGTTGAAATTCCTTAAAATAAAACTCATAGAAGTCTTAAAATTATTTTTCCTATCTTCGGAGTCGAATCTGATTGGTACTATAAATGTTACATCTTTAAAATCTATCATTATCCTCTATTTTGATATATTACTTGTAATTGTTGTTGAACCTGTTCTGGTGTTGCAAGAGGTGTTTCTGTTGGGGTTACCCCATGTTTCTTTTTATACCACGCAGTCCCTTTTTTGAAATTTTCATTCCATGTTGGTGTATGTCCTATTGTACTCTCTTCTATTGAATTTGGTATATCTGTTAGGTATTCCCAACTTTTGTCGATATCAGCAAAGTACCAAAAAGCTGGATGGTACATTTTTTTAATTGCTTGGTATGTGTGTTCTACATGTTCCCAAGCATTTTTAAATGCTGGGTCAAAACCACCTAAATCTTCTAATACTGGTCTATAATAATAAGAAAAGGCACCAACACAATTAGGGTATAAAGCAATTTTAACATTATCATTATTTTTATCACCATTACCATCGTAAGGTATAATCATCCTTGGATTTGGTTCCCCCTCAACATCTTTTCTTTCATCTAAAGTTTTAAACCCTTGACTACCCTTTTTATTGGCTGGACCATGTAAAGCAAAATTCAAATGCTTAATACCAGAAACAAGTGAATGTTTAATATATTCTTTAAAAACGTTTTCATCTTTAATAAGAATATCATCTTCCATAATGAATATATGTTCACAATCTGTATTCTTCATTAAATAATTAATTGCTGTTGTCTTAGCTGCACCAACTGATTTGTTTTTTTCGTGTTGTATAATATGTGCTTGTTCAGGATATGATTCTTTAGGATATGGGGTACCATCATTAACAATAACAAAATTTTTAACCCATTTAGGTACTGTAAAAGCACTTTGTTTAATTCTATGTTCAGCGTTATAAGTAACCATACCAAAAGCTATAGAGTCGGGATTAAACTCTAATTTTTCTTCAAAAGTTTTATTTTTAGTTAACCTAACTGGTAGGTCATTTTTATATTTTTCTTCAAATCTAACTTTATGTCCTTCCCATTGTTTATTGGTTTGACCGATGGATAGGTGTGTAACCCTTATTTGTGTGGTTAATCCAATTTTAACACCCTCTAAGTAGTTTCTAAAACAAAATGAAATATCATAAAAGTGGAAACCATGAAAATCTTCATCAAAAGTCTTTTTTATTTTTCTTTTATCTATCGCAAAAAATAAACCATCTAAAACAACCATTTCCTTTAATTTATTCCCTTGGTCTTCTGAGTAACGGTTAGTCCATTTTTTGCCTTCGTGTTGGTGTGTGACCACACCATTCATAGATTCTTTAAGTGTCCACCAACGACCATCAATTAAGTCTGTTGTCCCAGCAATACCGATTATACCGTATTCAGGATTTTTATTAAATGAGGACATTAATTTACGACCCCAATTTTTAGTGTTAAAAATAATGTCATCATGACAAAACACTACGATATTGTTATTAGTTGTATTTAAACCTTTATTATAAGCTTCTGTTAATGACATTTCACCATTATTAACAATCTCTATAACTTCTATTTTATGTACACCACTAGTTTTTTTTATTTGTTCAATAAATTCTGGTTTAGTAGTTCTAGTTGAGTATATTACACTAATCATTTTTTAATTTCCATTATATTAATTGGCTCCTCACAATATATTGATAAGTGACAAGCTGCTTTTATAGATTCTTTAACTGAGTTACCTAAATAAAGTGCCGCTAAAGAGTAGTCCATACCAGCTCCGATAGCTGTATAGTCTGTAACTTCTTTAATAAAAAATCCCTCCATCATGAAAGCTTTCCCATCTAAAATTATAACATATTGATTTTCTAACTTAGTTATATCAACCTTTTTAGCCATCCAATCTTGGAACTCTGACATAAACTCCACTAAAGCTTCAACTGAAGCCTCTCTAGGTTTACGTGTTTTACAATACATAAGAAACAGAGCCCCTTCTTGAGCGTCACCCACGTCACCTATAATCATATCGTTAACCTTATTAAGTTTAGCTAATTTATCTTTTTCTTGTGTCCAACCTGAAACTAATATACTGTCAGCTCCAATTGTTATCTTATCTTTTTCTACTTTTACTGCTACTACACTCATTATTTCGTACCTGTTGAACCAAATCCTCCTTCACCACGTTCAGATTTATTTACTTCTTTTACCTCTACTAATTCACCATAATCAGTACTTACTCTTGGTGATATCACACCTTGTGCGATTCTTTCACCCTTTTCCCAATTAAAATCTTCATTACTTAAGTTAATTAAAAGTACTTTAATTTCACCCCTATAACCTGTGTCTACTGTACCAGGTGAATTAAGAACTGTGATACCTTTTTTATAAGCTAAACCACTTCTAGGTCTAATTTGTAATTCATAACCATTAGGTAACTCAAAATACAAACCAGTACTAACTAACTTTCTTTCCATCGGTTTTAGTAATCCTGATTCATCAGCTCTTAAATCAAAACCAGAATCACCTTCTTTAGCGTATATAGGGTTAATATTGTCCGATTTATTTATAAACTTAATCGTAATTTTATTACTTTCTTCACGATGATTTTTTACGTTATTCATTAACTCTAAAGCTTGTTTAATTTCTTTTTTTTGTTCATCACCTAAAACATCTAATGTTAGTAGATATTCTAGTTCTTTTATTTGTTCAGTAATTTCTGACATTATTTTAAATTATTTAATTTTTTTATGATGTCTACTAATGCTTTAACATCTTTTTCACAGTATTCTTTAATTTCTTCGTGATTGCCATCCCAATAATTGGTAGTGACGTTGTCACCTTTAACACCCCCATTTTTAGGTGAATCGATATCCAAAACCGTACACATTAAATCTAAAGAACCTAAAGACCAATTATTTCCGAATTGCCAAACATCTTTTGTATCTAGAACTCTAAGTTCCCAAGGTTTTGTGTCATGGGTAGGAAACATTTTTGGTGGTTTCATTCCATTAATGAAATATCTCTTACCTAAAAAGGGGATGTCAAATAACTTTATACTTTGACCACAAAGGTCAAAACCAAGGGGTTCAATTTTATCAAATACTTTTCTAGTTTCAGTTAATATATGTAACTCGTCTTTACCATAAAAAGATTCAAATCTAACCTCACCACCTTTAGTGACAAATGCCATAGAAACACAAGCAACTTTACCAAATTCAGGGTAAAATGCTGCAGTTTGTCTATAAACCTCTCTATAAGTTTCTTTTTGTAAGTTATCCATACCAACAGAATCCACTGTAGGTATTTTACTTTCATCAGTCACTTTTTTTCTAAAGGAATCATAATAAGATTCCCACATTCTTAATTGTCTATCAGGCATATCAAATAAGTCTTTATATTGACTTACTGATTCGATATCAAAAAATAATAATTTATCTACTTTAAACTGCATTTGTTTCTTCTATTAATTGTTCTACTTCTTTTCTATTGTTTTTTACTAATGTTTTGTAAAATTCTGCTCTTGTATTAGTTACAGTATCAATGTGATATTTATCCTTCACTGTTTCATACAAGTTATTTGATAAAAGTTCTACTAAACTAGGGTTGTCATTTAATTTTTTAAGTGCTTTATACCAATCCTTATGATTTTTCCTAGTCTCTACTAGAATAGCGTTACCATTTTCATTAATTTTACCACCGTACTCTATTAAAGGTACACAATCTATTTGATAAGGTCCATAGTCTTGAGCTATTAAAGCTTTTTTGTGAAAACCAGCCTCAATAACTTTTAACTGTGATTTGTATTTATTAAAATCATGTTCTTTAAGTGGTGCCATAGATACATCAAATAAGTTATAGTTAGAAGCAAAACTTGTTATAGGTTTAGTCCAAACTCTACGATAAATCTCATTATTTAATTCCGAACTTTCATCTAAATCTCTATCATATTTTAATAAAATATTTTTATATTTTTCGTCTAGTAAACTTAAATTTCCAGTAAATATATCTTCATATCTTGACCAAATACTTTCTTCAGGTTTTATTTTTCTAGTTTTTTGTTCTCCTGTATTCTTATCAATCTCAGTCATGTTACCCCTAGTATCAAAACCACACAAAACAAATTGTGAACTATTTTTATTAGACTTTAAAAATTGGTTAACTCCAGTACTCATTAAAGATAAATCATGAAAGTGAGAAGAACCACCTAACCAACCGAAACGTAAATTTTTATTTGTTTCTTCTGGGTTTGGTCTAAATTGTTTTTCAAGTGGGTCAATAGCGTTTGGTAAAACTAAAACATTTTTATTTAATTTACTAATTTCTTTAGCAAAAATAGGTGTAGTAGTTGTTACAAAATCAACTCTTTTAATATTCTCTTTTATTTTAAAAGCTAAATTTTCTTTAACAATTAAATGATATGCTGGATGTTCTTTAGTGGGTGCCCAATAATCATCTAAATCCATTACAGTGATAATCCCTAGTGATTTTAATTTATCAATAATTTCAAAAGATTCTTCTAAATACACTTGTCCTACACTATTACCTTTTATTTTAGGTAAAGCTCTATGAAAATGTACTATTTGGTACTTTTTTAAATAGTTGTCGTCAGACCAATCAAAATCTAGTGTTCCTGCTGGTACAATATCAACGTGAAAATCATCATTATATAATTCTTGTAATTTCATATGGGGTTCTACTGAACGAAACTTAGACACCCCTGTTCTATCCGATGGAAGAACTAAAACTTTTATTTTACTCATACTTTATTTTTTATAAAATATAGTAAATTGTGGGTAGTTGTAAACAAAAAACCCCTCAATTCGAGGGGTTTTATTTATTTTGTAGTTCTATTTCTATTACCACATTTTCCTTTGTTGCCTTTACAACCACATCCTTTTTGAGTCATATTAATTTTTTTATGTTCTATTGTTATTTGTTTTTCTTTTAATTTTTAAACTTTTTAATACGTTAATATTTTCTTGAATCATTTTTTTATCAAAATACTTCTCAACAATAGAAGGTAAAGCTTTAGCTATTTCTTCAGCTATCATTTTCCTAACATCACCATTATCAATGCCAACACTAGTTTTAGTACTCGTTGAGGGTATTGGGTCTTCTGTTATTGTTCCATTACCATAATTAGGGTTAATCTCTCTTATCGCCTCTTCATTCATAGAAAACGTTCCTGGTGCGTCAGGTTGTTCAATTGGGTTATCTAACATAGCTTTCATTATTTCTGGTGGTAAACCAGAATCTTTAACTCTTTCTTTATAAGCCCGACTATTAACATCTACTTTAGGTTGTGGTCTATTAGTTATTTGTTCCATTGATGGTGTACTCATTGGTTGTTCCATTACCAATTCATCACTAGATATGTTTTGACCATATTTAGACTCTAATCCTGATATATCTTTTGAGTCTAGACTTTTTGCTCTTTGGTCTATCTGTTTAGCTCTTTTTAATACGTCTAATAATTTTTGATTCATAATTAAAATTGTGTTATTTTATAAATTCTTTTCATACTTTTATCTCCTGTAGGGTTAAATAAAGGTCTAGGTTCTTCAAATGTACCACCTAATATTCTAAAGTCCAACATTCTATCAATTCTAAAAGTTTTCCAACCAGGTTGTATTGTTTTTGTGTCTCCCCCTACTTGATAAACTCTTATTATATCGTTATCTGCTAAAGAAGAACCATAACAGTAAACTTCTATAAACCTTTCACTTTTACCTCCTGGGTCCTCACCATCATCATATCTCAAAGATACTATTCTACGATTATCCATAGCATTTTCAATATCTGACCTACTTGTGGCCTCTAATATAAGATTTTTGAGTTGAGAGTAAAGATTCATTTTTTACCAATATTCTTGGTTATACTCAAGACCATTGTATCCTTTACCTGGTTTGTATTTGTTACCAGAAGAGTAAAGTAATACTTTAACTCTTTCAGCATCTATCTTAGTCCCAACACCCTTTCCGGCGTCACCTCTACCTTCATTATCACCATCACTAATAGCGTTAGGGTGAGTACTTTCATATCTTTGGGTATCGAAATTTTTATACTCATTAAATTTAATGTTATCTTTTCTAACTGATTCAGCTGTTTCTTTTAAAGATGGTAATTGGTTTAATACACCACCTGGCCCTAAATCTTCTATTGAAGCGTTATCGGTTAGGATTGGTGAAATTTGTTGTCCTTGTGCCATAATTTTTTGTTTTTATATATTTCATTTATTAAAGAATCTACGATTCCTATATTATAAATACCTTCTTGTCTTAAAATTTTCTTCACATCTGAATCGTGTGGGTCAATTCTAACACCGTCTTTGGTATGTGTTTTTATATATTGATTTGGCATTCCGACAGCGTTCATAGCTTTCTTTTTACCTTCAATATCCATTCTTAAATCGTTTAGACTTATGTTAACCCAATCCTTCATTTTAGAACCACCATTTAAAAGATATGGTGTATCATTTCTTTTCCCAGAGAAATTATCAAAAAAGTTTTTTATTCTTTTAAGTTGTTCATAACTAATTTCATCAGAGTCACATAAGTTTTTTAATCTACTATAACCTTCCATAGATTTATTACCTTTGTAAGCGTTATAAATTCTAAGTAGGTGGGTTTTAAGTTCCTTATCTACTTTAATACACTTACCTTTTAATGAACTATTTGCCATTATTTTAATTTATTTTTAAGTGTATTTTTATAATCGTTAGGGATGTCTTTTAAATTCATCGATAAAATATGGTTCAATATAACACCCAGTTCCTCACCAGACGTATTATTTTTTTCTATTATATCTTTTAAAGCTGAAACTTTTCTTATTAATATTGGGTTTGTTTCTCTTATAGATTCTAATTTTGGTATTTCTCCGTTTTTTAAACTATTCACCTGTTTTTCAACAAATTCCTTATCAAAATCTTTTTTAGTAAAAACATCTTCTTTTATTCTTTTTTTTGTTTTAGCTTTTTTAGGGTTTTTCTTTTTTTTATCTTTTTTAGGTAATTTAACATCTTTATTTTCTTCATTGTCTTCAGAATAGAAGGAACGATACATAAACATTGTTTTACCTTGTCTAGTAGCTTTGATAAAATCATCAGTTGTTACAGGTGGCTCAGATGGTGATGTTGTCATAGAGTTGTCTTGGTCTATTTTATAATCACCACTAATTCTAGAACCGTTTTTGTTAACAAATTCAGATAATAATACAATATTCATAATTACTTTTTTATATAAATATCTAGTAATTATGTTAGTTTAACATTATTTTCCCTAATGTTTGAAGTTTTGTAAACTAATTGGTTACCTTTAGAGTCTAATGACTTTTTAGAATCACCGAATCTATCTTTAATCATATAGTTAGACATTACTTTTTGAGATTCCCAAAATTTCAATTCTTCTTCACTAGGTGTCATTAATTCTTTTAAATCGTCTTGGTCACCAGGTTTACTTGAAATACCTGAAACTAATTCTAATTCATTCCTAGTAAAAAATTGTTTATTAGCTGGGTCAGTAATTAGTAAAGATTCTCTAATGTGAGTTCTAAATACAACCAGTAACGGCTCAACTTTTTTATTAAAAGCTTCTAAGTATTTTGGGACATTGTACTCACCTTTTAAGTTTGGGTTTTTTTCCATTTGTTCTGAACTAATTAAATAAGAATTAAAAACCAATGTGCCTTCGGGTGGGTCTGTTTTTCTTTTCCTAACTTGTATATCACCATGTGATTTCCTAGAACCATTATTAACATAAAATATATTATCACCTAATTGTGGTTCTACACCTTCTTTAATTAACAACTCCATATGGGCTTGTCTAGGTAATGGTTGGCCATTTTTATTAGTTCCTCTAGATTTATATTGTTTTATGGATTTTTTAACTTTTGAGTTGTTGGCTATCTCTGATAAAGGTATATCCATATTATATATCCTCTCAAGATAAGAATTATAGTAATCAACAAAACCTTTACCATCACCATTC